>ERZ825896.837-NODE-837-length-37700-cov-13.863036_pt1 | contig 37700 bp, 42 predicted proteins | sample MGYA00519858_ERZ825896 | MGnify/ENA primary metagenome ERZ825896 (study PRJEB31778, sample SAMEA3449214) | human gut metagenome | biome: human gut; feature: human-associated habitat; material: faeces | place: United Kingdom | collected 2010/2012 ...
ATTCTGAAGTCAAAAATATTCAAAGTTTACTGTGATAATCGAAAAGTATACGGCTGCATAAAAATCACCCGTATATTGCGAGATGACGGTTATCCGAAATTAAGTGTAAACCGTGTTTCAAGACTTATGAAACAGCTTGGTATCAGATCTGTAACTATCAGAAAATTCAAGAATTACCGCCATAAGCAAAATGAACATTCTGAACTTAAAAATCTGGTCAATCAGAATTTTTCCGCTCAAAAACCTAATCAGATATGGCTTTCAGACATTACATATATCCACACTGTAAAAAATGGCTGGACTTATCTTGCTAGCGTTTTGGATGTCTTTGTTTGTCATCTCATACAGCTTATCTCTGCCTATGCCGGAATAAGCAGCTGCTTCGTCGATCGACAGATTCATCTTATGCCATAATGGAACTTGAATCTTCCTGATCACGGCATTTTCATTTTTGTTTTCCATTCGCTATACCTCCTTGTATTTGGTAAGTACATCATAATAAAAAAACTGCGATAAGCCAATTATGTGAACTGACTTATCGCATACATGACAACTCCGTTATATTGAATACATATTTGCAATGTACTCATCAAAGACCTGCCGTTTGATCAATCTTCGATTTCCAATCCACAGGACAAAGGGACAATTTTCCCGGCTTGTCATTTCGTATAATTTGTCTCTGCCAATTCCGGTATAAGCGACTGCTTCTTCAATAGATAGATTGTTTTATGCCACAATGGGACTTCATATTTGGGTTGCTTTACCTTCTTATTACCATTCATCATTTCTGCACCCCCTTGTCCTCAGAGGAAGTGCGCCTTTCATAAATGATATAGTTCCAGCCCATATTGTCACATTTATCGCATTTCTCCCTTTTAATAGCCAGCGGATCAAGTCGCCTAACAATATAATTTGAAGTATTCTTATATGCCTGTAAGCAGGTAGGGCAAAGGCAGCGAATATCTCCCTTGTGCTTTTGTGGCTTGTCTACCCACAACCCAAGAGTTTTCTTCAGACCGCAATTGATCTTATAGAACAGATACTCGCTGTCAACAAATCCGATATACTCCACAAGCTCGGACTGGTTGACCGTTTTCAGTTGTTCAAACATAACCATTGAAGGCTCTTTCAGACCAAATTTATCTCCTAATATAATATGTGAGGGTATGTAACGTTTTTTAATAACTGATGTAAGAGCTGCGACAATCGTTGTCGTACTTGTCTGATTGCCTTTATCGCATTGAACCAAAAGAACAGGTCTTACACCATTCTGAATCGATCCTGTATTGTCCCCAAAGTTGTGCAGATAGATTTCTCCACGCTTCACCTTTTCTGTATTTTGTGTTTGCATAGCATTGACCTCGTATTTCCAAGATTTAGTGAAGAGGAAATCTTTTATCCGGATTCAAAATAACCCCTTCACTAATTTGGAATTAATCAGCCAAATGACAACCTATTTTCAGAAAAATCCCGCAAATATTTTCTTCACTTTTTTGACCGCTGCATTTAAGCGCTCTATTTTATGGCATAGAAAAAGCGCACCCGTTCAAAAACGAGTGCGCCAATCGGATTTCTATTTTACTTAGTAATTTTTTCTATTTTGCAAGTATGCCGTTTATCAGCCTTATCATAATTAATTCCAACAAGCAAAATTTCTCCGGAATAATCTTTCAGACAATCTGCATACTTTTTTTGCTTTATCTGATCTATTGCAGTTTCTGCCGATTTATCCCATTTTAACTCCACTATAAACGCCAAATTTTGGCATACGTTTCTCGGTATAAATACCAGATCGGCAAATCCGTTGCCGCCTGGAAGCTCACGATACATAGCATAATCTTTTTTTGCAGAATAATACGCAAGTGAAAGAACGCATGACAACGAATTTTCATTATTATATTGAAGAATAGACGTATTTTCACGATGTACCTGCTCTATGATTATTGCAACTTTTTCTTCATTACAGTTAAGGGTTGCTGTCAGAAGTTCGTCTGAAATTCTTATTGCTTTCATAACTTCTTCCCAACCGCCGTCTTCAATAGAATTGATAAATTCCCGCTGCACTTCACTATTAGGAATCCATACTGTTTTCGTATCAAAATCAAACGTCAGATAACCGAGATGAACCAACAATGTCAGAACATCGTCCGCACTATTAAATGTAGTCATATCGTTCTGAAATTTATCAGGATTCAAAGGCATATGTTCACCTGCAATTAATCTTTTGACAATTTCCTTTAATCCAAAACTATTTATTTGAATATATTTTTTCAGCGATTCATAGGTTTCTGTTTTTGTCCAATAATTATCAAAATCATGACTTGTCATTGCCATTACTACAGAACGAGGATTATAAACTGACAATCCCTTTAAATCATAGCCGTCATACCAACGTTTTGTCTCCTCAAATGACATTCCATATTTTTCGCATAAAGCTTTTACCTCTTGTTCCGTAAATCCTGTAAATTCTGCTAAAGCCATTTGATTTGTCATAGAATACTCGTCAAACATATTAAGCGCTGAATGATCGCCGTACTTTTTGATCGGCAGTATACCGGTCATATAAACAAGCGCTACATACGGCTGATTTTTAAGTAAATATCTTAAAAATTTAAGGTACGCTTCCTGTGCAGCTTTATCTTCTTTATGCTCCCGAAAAATACAGTCCCACTCGTCAATTATGAAAATAAAGGGTATTTTTTTAGCGTCAAATATTTCACCCAAAACCGATACAATATCCGTCCAGTCAAAGCAGTCAACATCACCATATTCTTTTTTCAATTCGTGCAGTATTCTTCGACAGAAATAATCGAGCGATTCATTAATATTATTTCCTTTACTTACAAAATGCACCATATTGATATGAATAACATTATACTGATTTAAATGCTTATCAAAATCATGATGCTTGGAAATTTTTAATTTTGCAAATAATTCTTTTGAATCGCAGCCACGACTATAATATGCCGCAAGCATATTTGCTGCCATTGATTTACCAAAACGCCTTGGTCGGCTTACGCAAATTTCCTCATGCTCTGTATTTAAAAGCTTATTGGTATAAGCGATAAGCATACTTTTGTCCACATATATCTCTGTATTAACAGCTTTTTGAAACGCCGTATTATCTGGATTCAAATAAATACCCATTGCCGCACCTCCAATCTTATAGTATTAGTATATCATTTTTTTACTCTGAAATCAAGTATAATACCAAAAACATTTTGCGTAAAGCATTGTGTTTTTTAAGTTGATCACTTTTGAAAAAATCATTTTGAATTGAGCCTGTATTGTCCCCAAAGTCGTGCAGATAGATTTCTCCACGCTTCACTTTTTCTGTATTCTGTGTTTGTATAGCATTGACCTCCAATTTCCAAGATTAAGTGAAAGGGAAATTTTTTATCCGGATTCAAAATAACCCCTTCACTAATTTGGAATTAAAATGATTTATTATGTGCAAGGCTTTCTTCTTTACATTTCTTTATGCGTTTAATTTATTCTATTACCATATTTAGCGATGTCCAAAATCATGTACTTTTGGTAAAGCATATATTTTTCAGAATTTCATTGTGATATACATTTAATGTCATTCTGTCTCTTTTACCCTATTGCCAATTGAAGTGACAATTCGATTACCTGCCAACTTTACACGCTGTTCCAGACAGCCACGGCATTGCGCTGCTTCTTCGTCGGTACAAATCTTATTTTCATAAAGTGAATAAAGCTTTCTCACACTTATTGGTGTAAGATTTGGCATTAAAACCTGATCCGACCTGATATCCGATTTCTTTAAGAGTATAAAGACATCTTTTTCGATTATCTAAACTCATACTGTGCGGATGAATGACATATCCAGTAAAAACATCCGCAAGCATTGAGCCGATTCCTGCCGCAGTTCCACCGTAAACCCAACCGAGATAAAGTCCTGCAAGAATTATAAATGCATCTCCTAAATGAACATATCCACCCAGAGGAAGAGGTATTTTTACCACCATTGTGACAACGCAGATTATTGCTCCGAACATGGCTGCAATTATCAGCTTTTTTAATTTGTTATTCTGAAAACTCATTATAATTCATCTCCTATTATTCAATTTCTGCCTACGGATTTGCAATGCTGAATCTCTATTCATAAATAACCGATTCCATTCAAACCAATTTTTTTCTCATCTGATACCATACTGCATTGCCGTGTTCAGAATGAGAAATGCCTTCATTTATAAATCCGAATTTCTCATAGTAATGAATTAATGACTCCTTGCAAGTCAACACCAATCCATAACGATTCTGATTTTTGGCATCTTCAATAAATTTTTCTATCAGAAGTGCAGCATATCCTTTTCTTCTGTAATCAGGGTGAGATTCTAAACCGAATATCATCTGCCATTTTCCGTTTTCATTGTGCATATCAGCATTGTGATACATCTCATCATTTAAATCAGGTTCGTCCGATACCATACCGTTTATCATTGCAATCAGAACGCCATCTGATTCCAAAAGGAGAAAATGTATGGCATATACATTTAACCTGTTTACAAAATCAACCTTCGAGGCAGCTTCTTCTACAGGAAAACATAAGTGTTCCAATTCGGCAATTTTATCTGCATCACTTTCGACGGCAGGTCTGATAATATACTTTTCCATCAGACATTGAGTATGTTTGGTTCTTCTGTAAACGAATAAACCACGGCTTTTACCTTGTCCAAATAAAGCGTATGCGTATTTTCTCCGCCTGCTGTATACATATCTTTCAAATGCGGATACGCCTCAAGCATTGCCTCATGCACTTCCAGACGATTATCCTGCTTCAGCACACCCGATACACGAATCCATTTATCAGACGTATTCATTGCGGAAATTTCAAACTTCGGGTTACTGTCGATCTGCTTTGAAACGGTTTTTTCTCTGCTCGTAAGAATATAAATTTTGTCCTCAAAGAGAAGAGCTGTTCCAAATGGTCTTACTCTCGGCTGTTCTCCGTCAGAAGTTGCCAGGTAATATGTTTCAGCTTCTCTCAAAAAATCATGTAATTTCTGAATATCTTTTCCTGCCATTGTATTTTACCTCTTTCATTATAAATTATCGTATAAGTCTTCCGTAAAAGTAAGACTTCCCCTGTATCCTGCATATGTACGATTGAATATCAGTCTTTCGCTCATTGGAAACGATGCCAGAATAAACTGTATATCCTTCTCTAAAGCAACCTCACGGTCATTGCTGCTGCCAATCAACAGCGTTATTTCTTTTTCCTCATTTAGCAAAGCCTGATTAATTTCATACTGATCTGCTACAAATACTACTTTTGGCGGTACTGCATATTCCATATCGTTTATCTGTTCAACTATCCGTTCTTTATCATCAGGACGGAAAATAGGTTCAGAAATGATAACAAGAACAGGCGTGAAACTAAAATCATTTGCCAGATATCTTGTAATACCAACTGCATTGCTTGCATCTGCAACAACTGCAAATCGCTTCCAACTCACAACGCCGATAGCCTGTGCCAAATAGTTATAAACATACTGTTCTTCCGACTGAATCACACTCTCCACTAATTCATTATCCAGCTTCAAAGCCTCCGCAACTGCTCTTACGAATTTTGTCGTATCAGTTGCTCCGATAAATAAGCCGGGTATTCTGATGCTCGGAACGCCGAATTTCTCCTCAAACTTCTTCGCAGGTCCTTTGAAAAGCCATGGATTCACAATGATATTCAGTGCTGCGCCGGAGCATTTCTTTATGTCCTCTATACCCTGATTTTTTGTGAAAAATGTGTTAACTTTTAATCCGAGACGGGAAAGAATACGATCTATCTCTTCAAGAGTTCCGCTCCAGAAAGGATCATGATAAGGAACAACCCCGAAAATATTTACAAGCCTTTCGTCTTTCGGAACATTTTCCTCAATAACCTGCTCAATCATCGTATTCCATACAATTTCATATCCCAGGTTGCTGTCACCTGCAAAGCCAGGCGTTTCTATCGGATAAACTTCATGTCCATTATCCTGAAATTCCTGTGTTACGCTTACAATATCATCACCGATAATTCCGGCTGTACACCCTGTAAGAATAAAATAAGCATCAGCATCTATTATATCTACCGCACCCTGAATCGTTGTACGCAATTTCTCCGTTCCACCGAATACAACTTCTTTTTCCAGCATATTACTGGACGGAAGCGATACACCGCTTACAAAACATGACGACTTATGTCCAGACTGTCCTTGTTCAGCTGCCGTTGTCTGCATACAGCAACCTGGTCCTGAATGTAAAACAGGACAGACTCTGTTAATCGCTCCCAGAACGGAATTGATTCCAGCAAGAACACAGCCGCCTCTTGGATTTTCCATTATCTGTGACATCTCAATTACCTCCTTTAATGTATTTAAAAGCGTTTTCCTGATACCACGAATCTTTATACGGCAATTTAACGTGCTGTGCAAGTTTGACATTAAATCCGGGATTCTGAAGCTGATCTGCAATTTTATTTCCCAAAAACAGCAGTCCGTCATATCCCATTGTTGGACGCTTTCCATCAAGTACATGAGTAGTTGGAATACCTAACTTTGCCGCCCATTCCAGTACTCCGATAAACGCATCAGGTTTTAGTTTACTAAGAAGATTCGCCTGTTCAAAAGGCTGCATATTGGCAATATCCACAACAAAATTTTCGTGTATTCCGTTCAGGTATTCAATATCTGTCTGTGCGTCTTCATCGTAAATAGGCGTTTCAAGTCCGACAAGTTCCATTCCGAAATCATCGATCAGGGCTGCCGCTGCAAAAGAACGTCCTGTTCCGCCGCAGATGAATACTCGTTTTCCTTTCAGCCGTTCTCTCAGTTCAGCTACCAAAGGTTCAATACGCTCATGCTCCTTCGCAATGATTTCCTCAGCTTCCTTTTCTTTTCCGAGTACCTTTGCAATACCGCGATACCATTTATCCGTATTGCGTATACCAATGGGCATAACGGTATGAGAATAGGGGATATCGTAATCTTCCCAAAGGGTTTTCATAAACTCATCAGCGAAAACTTTACAGATAGAAGTAGAAGCCTGTGCAGCAGGGATCTTTCTAATTTTCTCCAATGAACTGTAAAACGGAATATAGTTTACTCTTGCGCCTATCTGAGAAAGCATACGCTCCATTTCCTTCTGATCTGCATAGCTTACTGTTGTAGGAGCAAATAAATTAACAAGTCCCTCCTCTTTGGGTACAGATTCTTTTTTGAGTATATATTTGTTAATCGCAAGAAATGCCGCATCAAAGCCCGATGCACATATCTTGGATTTGAATCCCTCACAATGAATAGGCACCATAAGCGTATCAGGATATTCCTGTTGTAAGTCCCCTGCAATAGCATCAATGTCATCTCCTATGATTCCGGAAGCACATGATGCATAGATAAATGCCAGTTTCGGATTATAGCGTTCTACCGCCTTTTTTACAGAGTCACGAAGTTTCTGATCTCCGCCGAATACAACGCTTTTCTGATCGATATTCGTTACAATAACTCTTGGATTCTTGATATTCCTGATTCCTCTGTGAGCCTGTCCTACACGATACATATCGACAGCCATAATGGAACATCCCACACATCCCTGCGGTGAATGAGATATAAACACAGAATCTTCTAACGACATCAATGCTGCCATACTGTTTATCTGCTGGCATTGAAGTCCTTGTGCAAAACTCCTGTCTGCTCTCTTCAGACAGCCTTTTCTGAAATTTTCTTCAACTTTTTTTCCTGTCGTGCCTAAATCATTGACTCTTCCCAATTTGCTTTCACGCACACCGGAATATTGTACATTCGCCATAATATCCACCTTCCTAATTATTAAAATCCGCACATGTTGATCGTATATTTTTCTGCATGATCTTTTATATTTTTTATCATGGGAGTTTCACCGCATACCTTACAGTTTTTATTTTTCACTGCAAATTCTGCAATTCGTGTTTTCATGGACAAACCGTCTATAATAAACATTTTACCGGTTAGCAATTCTCCAATTCCCAAAATATATTTTATTGCTTCAAGCGCCTGAATGCTGCCTATAATTCCTGCTACAGCGCCAATAATTCCTGACTGACTGCAATTAGGAATAGTTCCATTTTCAGGGATTTCCTCAAAGATGCATCTATAACAAGGATATTCTCCCGGAACACACGTCATCACCTGTCCCTCAAAACGCATTATCCCTGCATGACAGAACGGTTTTTTCAGCAATACACAGACATCGTTGATAAGAAGCTTGGTCGCAAAATTATCTACTGCATCAATGATAAAATCATATCCGCTGATAATTCTTTCTGAATTTTCTGCCGTAAGAAAACCGGTATACGCTTTCACAGTAATTTTATCATTTAATTTTTGGAGTGCCACCTTGGCAGATTCAGCCTTATTCTGATCTGAATTTTCCATATTATGGATTATTTGTCTTTGAAGATTAGAAATGCTTACAGTATCAGCATCCATAATGCCTATAGTACCTATTCCTGCTCCGGCAAGATACAGAGCTGCTGGTGAACCAAGTCCGCCTGCCCCGATAATTAAAACCTTTGCATTCTTCAGTTTTCGCTGACCGTCAGCACCTACCTGTGGTAAAATAATTTGCCTGTCGTATCTGTCAATTTCTTCATTGCTGAGTTCTTCAGAATTATGAATCAGCCACTCTCTGTAACCGCCTGATAAATTATATGCGTCATATCCACGTTTTTTCAGCTTTCCAACCAAAGGAATACTATTTTCACCATAGGTACAATAAACAATAATTCTCTTGTTTTCAGGAAAAGTGATATTGTCAATACCGTTCCAATGAACAGCATTCGCTATATGACCGTGCTGATAAGCGATTTCACTTCGCACATCAACGTATATATAAGAATCATCGAGCATAGCTGAAATCTGCTGCAACGTTAATTCCATATTCTATCTCCCTAAATTATTATTTATCTTACAGAGAAAATGGTTCCGCCACCGACAACCGTATCGCTGTCATACAGCACTACAGCCTGTCCTTTAGTGACGGCACGCTGCAGTTCGTCAAATTCGATACGCAGCGTATCTTCGTTTATTTGTGTAACGGTTGCCCACTGTTCCGGCTGGCGATAACGAACTTTTGCTTTTAATCTCATTGGTTTGTCAATAGATGAAAAAGGAATCAGGGTGATATCCTTTGCTATTAAAACGCTTGAATACAACTCTGATTTTTTTCCCAGTGTGATGGTATTTTCGATTGAATCGATCTCACATACATACATGGGTTCAGCAAAAGAAAGTTCCAGTCCTTTTCTCTGTCCAATTGTATAACGAATTATGCCGTGGTGGCGACCAAGAATATTGCCTCTGCAATCTATGAAATTCCCCTCCGGATATTTATTGCCGGTATGCCCCTCAATAAAATCCGCATAACTTCCGTTCCTGACAAAACAAATATCCTGACTGTCATGCTTATGTGCGTTGATAAACCTCTGTGATTCAGCAATGCGGCAAACTTCATGTTTTGTCATATCGCCAAGAGGAAACTGTGTATGTGCAAGCTGCTCCTGTGTCAGAGCATACAGTACATAGCTTTGATCCTTATCAGAGTCAAGTGCTTTTTTCAAAAGGTATCTGCCAGAGGAAACATCTTTTTCTATATGGGCATAATGTCCTGTTACCACATAGTCATATCCGAGTTCCCTTGCCCGACGATACAGCTCATCAAATTTCAGATAACGATTACAGTCAATACAAGGATTCGGCGTCATCCCATTTTCATAGGCAGCAACAAAACGTTCAATTACATCTTCTTCAAAACGTTCAGAAAAATTGAGCACATAATATGGAATTCCAAGTTCATAAGCTACATTTCTTGCATCCTCCACATCATCCAGAGAACAACAGGAACGTGTCTGCGGAATACCGATATCCTCATTATGAAATAGCTTCATTGTGACACCCATACAGTCGTAACCCTGTTTTTTCATTAGATAGGCTGCAACACTGGAATCCACTCCGCCGCTCATGGCAATAATAGCTTTTTTATTCATCGCATCACCCCAATTCAATCATCCTGTCGATGCACAAGTATGCTTTTTCGATAGTTTCATCATCAAGCAGAATTTCTTCTCCACCCACTCCAGATACGGCGTAATATACATCAACAAGAGAGGTTGCTTTCATATTCGGGCAAATCAAGTTTTTGGACAGCGTATAAAAATGCTTTTTCGGACACTGGTAGGAAAGATGCTGAGCAATACTGATTTCTGTACCAATTATGAAATCTGATTTGTCAGATGCTTTTGCGTACTCCATAATCGCTGAAGTTGAACCGATAAAATCTGCAAGCATCAATACATCAGGTGTACATTCCGGATGAACCAGCACTTCGGCGTTTGGATGCGGCTGTCTCGCCGCCTTAACATCTTCCGAAGAAACCCCATTTTGACGGCAGAAGATGAAGTCACACAAACATCACAGATCGTTTTAAGCTCTGCGGTCGTGTTTATGTAAGCGACTACCGTATAACCGGGATATTGCTCTTTGACCCTTTCAATCAGCTCCTTGTCCATTTGTTCTGCCATCGGACATCCGGCAGTAGAATTTGCAAGCAGCACTGTTTTATGTGGAGAGAGTAATTTCACAGTTTCCGCCATAAAACGTACACCACACATGATAACAGTTTTTTGCGACGCATTTTTTGCCTGTACGCTGAGCTGATATGAATCCCCGGTAAAGTCGGCGACCTCTATAATTTCTCTTGCCTGATAGCTATGGGCAAGAATACAAATGTCTTTTTCTTTTTTCAGCCGAAGAATTTTCTGTTGGAATTCATATATTGTCATGATGTTTTTATCTCCCTCGAATTATTTAAACTGCAATTCCTGCGCTTTTACTCAGGGAGTAACGCTTGGAGGGTTGTCTACAAAAGGCGGACAAAATCTGAAAGGTGTGAAACGCCACCCGACTATAAAAGACAATGTGACAACTCAATTTCGCCTACATTCCGTGGATTTGTAAATGATCCATAACCTTTTCACTGTACATATTTTAACCTCTTTTTTGATTCTTAATAAAGTCCTCATACAATGGTGACATATTGCGAAGTCTCTCGATGATTTTTTTCAGTTCATTTACAACAAAATCAATCTCCGCCAATGTCGTTTCTTCCGATAAAGTCAGCCTTAATGAACCATGTGCAATCTCATGAGGCAGTCCGAGTGCCAGCAATACATGAGATGGATCAAGTGAACCGGACGTACAGGCAGAGCCGCTTGACGCACATACACCCAGCTGATCCAACAGTATCAGCAACGATTCGCCCTCTATAAACCGGAAACAGAAATTTGCATTATTCGGAAGTCTGTCTGTCGGATGACCATTAAGTCGTGTGTAAGGAATTTCAGATAATACCCGTTCAATCAGATGGTCACGGATCTCTGTTTCCTGCTTGACTCGTTCAGCCATATTTTCTCCCGCAATTTGTGCAGCTTTACCAAGTCCAACAATTGACGGTACATTGGATGTACCTGCTCTCCTGTTTCGCTCCTGAGCGCCGCCATGAATGAAAGAACGGATTTTTACACCTTTACGGATATACAAAATTCCGACTCCCTTTGGACCATTGAATTTATGACCACTTGCGGAAAGCATATCAACATGCATTTCGTCCACATTAATTGGAATATGACCATATGCCTGCACCGCATCTGTATGAAAAAGAATACCGTTTTCATGTGCTATCTTTCCGATTTCAGCGATCGGTTCAATTGTTCCGATTTCATTGTTTGCTGTCATAATGGATATTAATATGGTATCCGGACGAATTGCATTTCTTAGCTCGTCAAGAGAAATTTTTCCGTTCTCGTCCACATCAAGGTATGTAATTTCACAGCCGTGCTTTTCCAGATACTCACAGGTGTGCAGAATGGCATGATGTTCGATTTTACTGGTAATGATATGCTTCCCTTTGCCAGCATACGCTTCAAATGCTGCTTTCAATGCCCAGTTATCCGATTCACTTCCACCGCCTGTGAAATAAATTTCCTCCGGTTTTGATCCTATAAGTTCTGCCGCCTGCGTTCTTGCTTTATTTATCGCTTTTTTGCTCTCTCCAGCAAAGCCATAAACTGCTGACGGGTTGCTGTAAGTTTGTCTGAAAAACGGAAGCATTTCATTTAAAACTGCCTCGCTTACCTGTGTTGTTGCCGCATTATCCAGATAAATGATTCTGTCCATGCAAATTTCTTCTTTCTTTATATTACATACTGATCTGCCCATAGTATAAAACATTCTCTTACATTTTATTATACTATATCTATAGAAATTGTCAAATATATTTTTTCTATAACCTGTTATATATTTACTCTATCACATATTGTTACATAACAAAAAGGATAAATCGCAAATGCAAAATATCCTTTTAAGGTCTTAAATCTGATACTCAATTGTTCCGACATCTCCGCCAAGATTCAGAATATCAAGAATTTTAGAACGATATACCTGAAATGTGTCCTGTGCTCTGGCACGAGGTCTTGGGAGATCAATATCTATGACTGCCTCCACTTTTGATGGTCTTGTCGACATAACAACAATGAAGCAAGTTTTTTAGGATTCTCATAATATTACCTCTTTTCTAATGAAAAAACCAGACAGTCGAAGATTTCTGAGATTCAAAATCTCCGGTTGTCCGGTCAATTATCCATATATTCTATTTTCTGAGTGATTCATGCCTATCGATACGGCTGTAATAGGCAGTTATTTTATCAAGAGCCTCATCTATAGTACAGCTCACATCAAACGCTGCTATAGCTTTTCGCTCTAGTTGCTTCTGAATATGAAAACCTATCTTTTTACAAACTACAGCTCTGCAGTCTGAAATAAGCTCCACTTTTGAAGAAGCTTCTCCTTGTCCGCCGCAGCCTGAACCACAGTTTCCTGTATTTCCGCAGCCGTCTGAATTGCAGTTATTTTTTGAAACTGTTTCTTCAGCAGCGCAGATTCTTTCTTCTGCTTTTTTGTATACACCGTTTATCACTTCATAAATCAAAAAACTTTTTGCAGAACCAAAAGTTTCATTGATAATTTCATCGTCAAAGGACGCAATTGCTATTTTATAAGACATATTTCTCAGCCTCCGTCAGTTCCATCTCTGAACGGCAACAGAATAGATATCCTCTATCAGACGAATTCCGCCAGTGTAGCCAACATAAAAATCATCAAGCACTACTTTGTCTTGTACAGGCCATGAGATATTTAAAAAGTGTCCGAACATTTTCTCGGTTATCTCTTTTTCGTAGTAGCTTCCAAGAATCAACGGATAGCCGTGATAATCATGGGACTGAATTTCGTTATGTATCTTATAACTGTCCGTTTCAAAGCTGACTTCCGATTTAAGTCCGTAGTTGAGATTTTCAAATTCAGTTTTTATCTGCTCCTGAAATGCCTTTGGCGTATCGTCCGTTATAAACTGCTTTGCCGGAACAAGTCCAAGATCATTTACAAGAAATTTCGTGATTCCAAGGGCATATTGGGCGTCCGCAACAACGGAAAACTGCTTTGCCATAACACGGGTTTCAAGAAACATATCTGCATAGCGTTCGATGAGATAGTAGTAATAATTTTCATGCTCATTAATGATATTTTCGATCTTTTCTTCATCTACTCCTGCAAACTTACCGAACTCACGCAGGAATTTACTTGTTTCATAAGCTCCGATAGGAAGTGTAGGATAATGAAGATAGGGGATACCAAGCTTTTTCTCCATTTTCTTCACGTTTCCAACAGATACCCAAGGCGATACAAGAAGATTAAATTCAGCCTTCGGAATACGGTCAATGTTCTTGATTCCACGTTGATAACCGAATATCGTATTAGGCGTAAGACCAAGCTCGGCTATGAGATTTTCCAGCTCTCTGATATCTCCAAGCCAGAACAGATCCTGATATGGAACATCTGCCCAGATATTTACCAGTCCCTTTTCTCTCTCGTCTGATTTTTCAAGATACTGGTCGATAATAGCATCTATTATCTGTTCATGTCCTTTGTAATTATTGCCCTTAAATCCTGCCGTAGATGCATAAATAACAGGCTTCTCTGAATCCTCAAAATGGCTTACAACCTCTGCTGTATCATCTCCGACAATTTCAGGAATACATCCAGTCAGCACAACATACAAATCTGCATCAATCACTTTCAAAGCATTTGCAATGGTAGTATCCAGCTTCTTTGCACCGCCGAACACAACGTCCTTTTCATTGATACTGGTACATGGGAAGATATTCGGCGAAAAGTAACCGCTGCTTCCGATAGAATCTGAAAGTTTCTGAGCACAGCCCGGTCCGGAATGAAGCACGGGAATCGCTCTTGTAATAGCCTGAACCGTCTGCATTGCACCCAATGCACATTTGTATCTTTGTTTATCAAGCAGCTTTGCCATTACTTCTTTCCCTCCTCTAAGAATTTATCTACGTTCTGTTCATACCACCATTCCGTGTATGGAAGTTTTACTCTTCTTGCAAGATTTTTTTCAAAGCTACGGTTATGAATACTGTCCAGAACAGACTGTGCAAATTCAAGGGTATGCTTATAACCAAAGATCATGTATTCGTCAGCCACATAGACAGCAGGCGTACCGTTCTTAATTGCCCATACTGTAGAACCGGGATGTCGTGAAAGATACAAGTCAGGCTGATACTTGTTCAGAATATTCATTACCTCGTAGTTCTGCTGATCTGCAACACTTGCCTCAAAGTCCACACCGTTTTCAAGCAGATACTCCATAGACGGCGGCACGTCACCATTTTCGTACTTTTTGTCATAGTGCCATGCAAGCGCCCACACTACTTCAATTCCAAGCTCATTCAAAACCCTCGATACCTCGAAAGTATATCCGGGTCCCATACCAAGAACAGCTTTCAAACCTTTTAATTCATTTTTGATTTTCTCAATCTGCGGAATGTAGATTGCTCGCTGTTCAGCAATATATTTTTCAACGGCATCACTTCGTTCTGTCACTCTTCCAATCTCACGCAGCCATGTTTCAAAACCTGCGATTCCAAGTGGATTGATTGTCCTGATGTACGGAACGCCGTATTTTTCTTCAAGTCCGTTGCCGAGATAATTTCCCAGCGTACCGCAGATACAAGTAGTAGCAAGTGATTCGGAAATATGGCTGAGTTCCTCTACAGTAGAGTTACAGTAAAGGAATATAGGCTCCAGATCAAAATTTTTGAAAATCTCTATAATTTCAGGTCTTGCACTTTCATAGAAATTTTTAAAATTTATCGTATTTCTTTTCTGTTTCGGAGGCTGAACAATACTGCTGAGTACTGCATGGTCGGAAATATCAAAACCTGTAGCCCAGATTCTCGATTTAAACCCCTCACAATGTACTGCCACAATTGGAACGTCTATTTCATCTCTTACATCGTCAACAACGCTGTCAATATCTTCACCGATAATGCCCGTCGCACAGGAGCTTGTCACAAAAATTGCTTTCGGAGAGTATCTCTTGTTGACCTCCAGAATAATTTTTCTGAGTGCGTCTGATGAACCGAAAATAGTATCTTTTTCGTTCATATCTGTTCCGACATAAACTGTATTGTTGGTAACTCCACGCTTTTTCGCCATTACCTTGTCAAGGTAATATGCGCCTGCGCTTGCAACGGAACAGCCTGCCGGTCCGTGATGTATTATAGCTACATCTCTGATTGCTGAAAGCTGTCCCAAAGCACAGCTTGAAAGACAGGTACTTGACTGTGAAAAACATCTCGAACAGCCTTTTAATGTGCCACAACCGCTTTGCTCGGCAAGATCGCTGAGCGTACCAATATAGCCTGTTATTGAACCAATACGGTTTTCTCTGGTCGCTACATTTGAGCTTTCTAAATTTACTGCCATATGAGCCTCCTTAGCCCTGATAATTTTCATCAAAAAGATGTGTGGAAAGATAACGAAGTCCGGTATCAGGCAAAACAGCAACGATTGTCTTTCCTGCATTTTCAGGCTTTTTAGCAAGCTTTGTAGCTATATATATAGCAGCTCCCGATGACGCTCCGACTAAAATTCCATCTGTTTTTGCCACTTCTCTTGCTGCTTCATAAGCCTGATTTGTATGTACTTCATACCAGTCGTCATAAACTTTTCTGTCAAGATTAGCCGGAATAAAACGTTCTTCCACATTTTCAAACGGGTGAACCCCTGTAATCTCTTCCTGCTCAGGACGTTCAGGACTCTGAAACGAATCTTCAGTCGGCTGGATACCTACTACCTGTATATTCGGATTCTGGGATTTCAGATAATTTCCCGCTCCTGAAAGCGTACCGCCTGTTCCCACATTGGCAACAAAAATATCGACTTTTCCGTCAGTATCCTGCCATATTTCAGGTCCTGTGGTTCTGAAGTGAACATCGGGATTTGCAGGATTAGTTCCCTGATCGGCAAACCAGTAATTTTTTTCGTCCTTTAGATGTCTTTGAAGAGCTTTGGTAGCTTCAATAAAGTCTGCGCCATATTTTTCAAAGCTTTCAACAATTTCTGGAACTTCTGAAAGCTTTACCGTTTCACCGCCAAAAGCCTGAATCACCTGATATCGTTCGCTGCTGACCTGATCCTGTATATACACACGGAATTTATAACCCTTTGCCGCTGCGATTGCCGCAAGTCCGATACCTGTATTTCCGCTTGTAAGTTCTATAATCGTATCGTCCTTTTTCAATTCACCAGATTTCTCAGCTTCCTCAACCATAGCAAGAGCAATTCTGTCTTTTACACTTTGATTTGGATTGAAATACTCCAGCTTTACAAAAATTTTCGCTTTAAGATCATGCTTTTCTTCGTAATTTTTAAGTTCCAGTAACGGAGTTCTTCCGACAAGCTCCGCAATAGAACTATATATTTTCGCCATAATTTTTACTCCTTAAATGTGATAATCATCTGCCGAATCCATAAGACCAAATTCAAGCAATATTTCTTCCAATCGTTCCTGTGTCATCGGGGTCGGAATATCAAATTTTGTATTGTTGATAACAGCTTTCGCAAGATTTCTGTATTCCTGTGCCTGATTTGAATCCGGTTTGTATTCAATTACAGTTTTCTTGTTTATCTCTGCACGCTGAACAATATTGTCACGGGGTACGAAATACAGAAGCTGAGTTCCCAGTTCCTTTGAAAATGCACGAAGCAGATCGAGTTCCCTGTCAACATTTCTGCTGTTGCAGATGATCCCCCCAAGTCTTACACCTCCTGTTTTTGCATAACGCTTGATTCCCTTTGCAATATTATTTGCTGCATAAAGAGCCATCATCTCGCCGCTGGCAACTATATAGATTTCCTTTGCCTTGCCCTCACGGATAGGCATTGCAAATCCGCCGCAGACTACGTCTCCAAGTACGTCATAGAAAACGTAATCAAGATCATCCGTATAGGCGCCGAGGTTTTCAAGCATATTGATAGATGTGATAATGCCTCGTCCTGCGCAGCCGACGCCCGGTTCGGGTCCGCCTGACTCTACGCATCTTGTACCGCCATAGCCCTCACGCATGATTCTGTCAAGCTCAATATCCTCGCCCTCGTCCCTGATAGTATCAAGTACGGTTTTCTGTGCAAGCCCGCCAAGGAGAAGTCTTGTAGAATCCGCCTTTGGATCGCATCCTACGACCATTACTTTTTTGCCATGTTCGCAAAGACCTGCTGTAAGATTCTGAGTTGTGGTCGATTTACCGATACCGCCTTTTCCGTAAATTGCAATTTGTCTGATTTCTGACATCGTATTCAATTCCTTTCAAATAAGTTTTGTATCTGCTCAAAGGAGATTACTTTTTGGATAGATTCTTCTATCATATCCGGTAACTCCATTGGAGTGATTCCAAGCTGTTCTGCTTGTATGGATGCTCCTTTACCAATTTTGCTGACAAGAAGATATTTACAATCCTTAATCTTCTGCAAATTTTCTATAAGCTGTCCGTCATCATGATTTCCGTAATTGCAAACCGGCTTTACTGCACGAGTTTCAATAAAGCTAAAGCTGCCGTCGTTCTCTATTTTAAAAATCAAAAATTTATCTGCACGTCCAAAATGCTGATTGACAACGATTCCGTCAGATGAAGCAACAGCGATTTTATATGAGTTATCCATGAGAAAACGTTTCCTTTACATTTAATCTTCTCTGATAGATTTGGTCGCCGTATTCCGATTTTCCCGGAACTCCTACTGCATCTGCACGGCAATGCTGACAATGACGAAAAACGTCGATATGCTTTGCAGCTTTCGTTCTTGCCTCGTCTATCTGCAAACAGGTAGGAGCTTTCTGGTCAGCAAGTTCAAACTGCGGTATAAGCGGAATAATATTATAAATGCTCGCTCCTGCATCTTTGACCGTTTTAGCAATTTCCTCAATATGTTCTCCGTTGATTTCAGGTACAAGCACAGTATTTATTTTAACAGTAATTCCGGCAGCAACTACTTTCTGAATACCCTTTAACTGATTTTCAATCAGTATCTTTGCACCTTCAACTCCATCGTAACGCTTGCCGTGATAGATTATATACTTATTAAGTTTTGCCTCTATTTCAGGGTTTATGGCATTTACCGTGACGGTCAGAGAATCAATTCCGACCTCAATTACTTCATCTGCCTTTTCATAAAGCAAAAGACCATTCGTGCTCATACACTTGATAAGTTTCGGAAATTTTGCCTTTATTTTTCTGAATGTTTCCAGTGCATAATCAGAGGCGAGCGTATCTCCCGGTCCTGCGATTCCTGCTACTGTAATTTCAGGACAAATTTTCAGTGCTTTTTCCAGTATATCTATGCTTTCATCAGGTGTAATCACTTTAGAAGTTACTCCCGGACGGTTTTCAATATCGTTTATAACTCTGTCGCAGAAACGACAGGCAATATTACACTCCGGACTTACTGGCAAATGAATTCTTCCAACATTATTTTTATGTCTTCCAAAGCACGGATGGGAGTTTTGCAAGTCCTTATATGTATTACTCATATTATCACTTCTCTTACTTAAATTTACATCAGTATTACCTTTGGCGATGCTGAGCGGATTTGAACCGCCAACTTTGGTTTTGCAGACCTATGCCATTTCAACGGCTACAGCATCATAAAACAAAAAGACCGGAGGAATCGTAAGTGTAGTTCACCTAACAAAACCTCCGGTCTTTCCGGTCAGTCCTTTAATCTGTACTTTTCTGTTTTATCGATCTGAATAATTTTGCCATCCTGCACAATGAGGGTGATACTTCCATATTTCGTGGTACTCAAAAGCTTTTCAAGCATTTCTAAATGCGAATGCTCCGGAATCTGCTTTTTTACTGTTTCGCTCATTAACATTCACCCCCATTCAAAAAGTGTTCATCAGTTATTGCTGAACAGCGGTGTAGACAAATATCTGTCGCCCGAATCAGGAAGAAGTGCAACAATAGTCTTTCCTGCATTTTCAGGTCTGTTCGCAAGAATAGAAGCCGCTTTCAGCGCCGCACCGGAAGAAATTCCTACAAGTATTCCCTCACTTACCGCAAAAGCCTTGCCTTCTGCAAATGCGTCTTCATTTTCTATTGCAATTACTTCGTCATAAATCTGTGTATTCAGTGTATCGGGAATAAATCCTGCCCCAATACCCTGAATCTTGTGCGGTCCGGGCGTTCCTTTGGAAAGTACGGGAGACGTTGCAGGTTCAACCGCTACAATTTTAACGTTGGGATTCCGGGATTTCAGATACTCGCCGACGCCTGTAACCGTACCGCCTGTTCCTACTCCGGCAACGAAAATATCCACCTTGCCGTCTGTCTGTTCCCATATCTCAGGTCCTGTTGTTGCCCTATGAACTGCCGGATTTGCAGGATTCACAAACTGTCCGAGAATAACAGAACCTTCTATCTGCTGATTCAGCTCCTCAGCTTTTGCGATAGCTCCTTTCATTCCCTTAGCACCCTCAGTAAGTACAAGCTCTGCACCGTAAGCCTTAAGAAGATTTCTTCTTTCGACGCTCATGGTATCGGGAAGTGTGAGAATTGCCTTGTATCCCTTTGCGGCAGCCACAGCTGCAAGTCCGATACCTGTGTTGCCTGAAGTCGGTTCGATTATTGTTGCACCGGGTTTCAGAATTCCCTTGGCTTCGGCATCTTCAATCATTGCAAGTGCGATTCTGTCCTTAACTGAGCCTGCCGGATTCAGATATTCCAGCTTTGCAAGAATGGTTGCATTATTTATACCGGCTTTCTTTGCATAGCCGTTCAGTTTAAGTATCGGTGTTCCGCCGATAAGCTCAAGTGCGCTTTCCTTAATGTTGCTCATAATAATTACCTCCATAAAATGATCTCTTAGTTATCCTATTTTTTGTATAGGTATTATCGGGTATGTACTTAGTATACATCATATTTTTCATTTTGTCAAGGGCTTTTTGGAAAAGTTAGTTATATACAAAATCTATTGCAAACTATAGAATGATTCAATAGCCCATTCATATCTATAATCCCTTTAATATATTTTTGATACGGTCAAGTGCCTCTTTCAGAATACTTCTCGGACAGGCTACATTGATACGTTGGAAGCCCTCGCCGCATTTTCCGAAGATTTTTCCGCTGTCAAGCCATAATTTTGCATTAAGAATAATTCGCCTGTCAAGTTCCTCCGCAGACAATCCTGTTTTATGAAAATCAAGCCATACAAGATATGTACCTTCAATGTCAATCATGGAAACATCGGGAATATTTTCAGCAATATACTCTTTTGTAAACTCAATATTTTTCCTCACATATTCAATCATTGACCGATACCATTCCTCGCCTTTGCTGTATGCGGCTTCACAGGCAACAAGTCCCATTATGCCCAACTGGCTTGTACCTGCGGCATCAAGTTCCTTTCGAAATTTTCTTTTCAATTCATGATTAGGAATAAAAATGTTTGACATCATCATACTTGCAAGATTGAATGTTTTGCTTGGTGACGTACAAGTAATGCTGATATTCTCAAATTCTTTTTTTAGAGATGCAAACACATGGTGTCTGCCCTTAAATACAAAATCCGCATGTATTTCATCACTCACAACAATTACACCATGTTTGACACAAATATCGCCAAGTTTAACAAGTTCTTCTGCCGTCCACACACGCCCAACCGGATTATGCGGACTGCAAAGAATAAACAGCCTGACTTTTTCAGAAATTATTTTATCTTCAAAATCTTCAAAATCAATATGATAACGATTATCGTCTCCGAGATACAATTCATTTTCAACGATTTTTCTGCCGTTGTCCCGAATAACTTCATAAAACGGATAATATACAGGTGCCTGTATCAGAACACTTTCACCGATTTCCGTATACGCTTTCACTGCCATGGCAAGCGCAAATACAACTCCGGGAGTTTTAATCAGCCATTTTTCCTGAACGTCCCAGTTATGATGTTTTTTCAGCCAGTTTGCCAAAATTTCAAAATATGGCGTCTGCACTTCACTGTAGCCGAAAATCCCATGCTTGGCACGTTCAATTAAAGCATCTTCAATATAAGAAGATGTTGCAAAATCCATATCCGCAACCCAGAGTGGAAGCACATCTTCTGGCATCCCTCGACGTTTTGCAAAATCATATTTTAGACATCTTGTATTTCTGCGGTCTATAACTTTATCAAAATCAAGATTTCTCTCAGACATTCAATTCACGCTCCGTTTCCTGAAATACTTTTTCAAGTTCATAAATCAGATCCTCTGCATTTTCAATGCCCACTGAAAGGCGCAGCGTACTCTCTGTAATTCCGTTTTTCTCACGGATTTCCTGCGGTACATCGGAATGAGTCTGTGTAGTGGGATAAGTAATCAGCGTTTCCACTCCGCCGAGACTTTCCGCAAATTTAATCATGCGTACCTTCTCCAAAATGGAAAGTGCAAATTTCTTGCTTTCTACCTGAAACGTCAACATTGCACCGAATCCGCGAGCCTGTTTTTTCATAATTTCATAACCCTGATGTTCGGGAAGTCCGGGATATATAACTCTTGTGACTGATTTCTGCAATTTAAGCCACTCTGCGATTTTTAAAGCATTTTCCTGTGCTTTTTCCATACGAACAGCAAGTGTTTTGATTCCCCTTAAAATCAGAAAAGAATCGAACGGAGAAAGTCCTGCTCCTGTGGTTTTTATCAAAAATGCAAATTTTTCGCCAATATCAGGTTTATTTGTTACAAGAAATCCCGCAAGCGTATCATTGTGACCGCCAAGATATTTTGTTCCGCTGTGTACTACAATATCCGCACCCAAATCAAGCGGATTCTGAAAATACGGCGACATAAAAGTATTGTCAACTATCAAAAGCAGACCATGCTTTTTAGCTATTTCCGATACAGCAGCAATATCCGTTACATTCATCATTGGATTAGTCGGCATTTCAATATAAACAGCTTTTGTTTCAGGCGTTATGAAATTCTCTATATTCTCTCTGCAACAGTCGATATTTGAAAATTTAATGCCGTTTTTTTCAGATACATTTCTGAAAAGACGAATGCATCCTCCGTATAAATCCGAATCCACAATAATATGGTCGCCGGGCTTGAAAAGCTCCATCAGCAAAGAAATAGCAGCCATTCCGGACGTAAATGCAAAAGCATCAGTTCCGTTTTCAAGATTTGCTACAACCTTTTCAAGATGTTCCCTTGTCGGATTTTGCAGACGTGAATAGTCATATCCCGTACTTTTTCCAACACCCTCATGTGCATACGTTGCTGTCTGATAAATCGGATAACTGATTGCACCGTAATTTACTGTGTAGCCCTCTGTTTCTTCTAAATGCAGACACTTTGTTTCAATTGACCTTTCCATGTTACTCCTCCTGCTGTCATTATACTATTTTATACATATATATAGTATGCTTTAAGGACATTATATCATGGTATTTACATCATGTCCAATACATTTTTCCTCTAACTTTTAATAGACTCAGCCTATATCAATTTTTTCGTACAGACGTGGGAGAAAGATTTGGGATGTTACCTTGTCGGATTTTGCAGACGTGAATAGAATCATAAAACACCTTATTTTCCGGCTTTTTGTAATAAAAATGCACCCAACAATTATATCATTCGTTAGGTGCGATTATGGCTAAAGACTATAGGCAACCCCTAACTGAATAGAGGTTGCCTATATACTGTAATCATCGCCGTTTCCGTCACGATCGGCAATATCCTGCACAGTGATACTGTCAAGGTAACTCGTAATCTGCTGATAAAGTCCCTCCCAAACGAAAATCGTGGAGCACTGGGCTTTTCGTGGACAATCATTGACCTCGTATTCAAGGCAGGCAACAGGAGCAAGACTTCCCTCAGTAGCACGGAGAATATCCCCAACTGTTATCTCACCGGCTTTTTTTGTCAGCAAATATCCACCTTTATTTCCACGGGTAGTTCGGAGCAGACCGGCTCTGTTCAGCATGGGTACAATTTGCTCAAGATATTTTTTTGATATATCTTCGCTTTCAGCGATCGCCTTCAGCGAAACATATTCGTCACATTGGTGTTTTGCCAGATATACTGCCATTCGCAGTGCATATCTGCCCTTTGTTGAAATTTTCATACCAGTCACTCCCTGATAATATTACTATGCCTAATTATATCATAGATTTAGTATGAATTCAAGTGATTTAGGAAAATTATTTCACAGCTGCAAAGCCATTTTTGAGGTCATCTATAATATCATCAATATGCTCTGTACCGATAGAAAGACGAACGGTATTTGGTCTAATACCTGCGGATAACAGCTCTTCTTCGCTCATCTGAGAATGTGTGGTGGATGCAGGGTGAATCACCAGCGACTTAACATCGGCAACATTGGCAAGCAGTGAGAACAATTCCAGACTCTCGGTGAACTTCTTTGCTGTCTCAGCATCGCCCTTAATGTCGAAAGTGAAAATTGAAGCCGCACCGTTGGGGAAGTATTTGCCGTAAAGTTCTTTTTCTCTGCCCTGTGCGAGGGACGGGTGATTGACACGCTCAACTTGCGGATGATTTTTCAGAAAATTAACGACTTTCAAGGCATTCTCCACATGACGTTCCAGACGAAGCGACAGCGTTTCCAACCCCTGTAAAAGCAGGAATGAATTGAATGGCGAAATAGTCGCACCCTGATCTCTCATGATGGTTGTGCGGAGTTTCATGATGTAGGCGATATTGCCGCAAGCCTCGGTAAATACAACGCCGTGATAGGACGGATTCGGCTTGGAAAGTCCGGGAAACTTGTCATTCTTCGCCCAATCAAATTTACCGCCGTCAATAACTACGCCACCCATTACCGTGCCGTGACCGCCTATGAATTTCGTAGCGGAATGTACTACAATGTCAGCGCCATGCTCGATCGGTCTGAGCAGAAACGGAGTCGCAAAAGTATTGTCCACGATAAGCGGAATGCCATGTTTATGGGCAATTTCTGAAATCGCTTCAAGGTCGATGACATCGGAATTGGGGTTGCCTAAAGTTTCAGCATAGAGGAGCTTGGTGTTCGACTGAATAGCTTTCTCAAAGTTTTCTGGATTTGACGGGTCAACGAAAGTAGTCGTAAGCCCCTGTTCCTTCAGAGTATTGGCAAAAAGGTTATATGTACCACCGTAAAGATTTACAGAACTGACGATATGGTCGCCTGCCGTCGCAATATTCTGCACTGCGTATGAGATCGCTGCCGACCCCGAAGCTGTTGCAAGCGCTGCCGCACCACCCTCCAGAGCCGCAATTCTCTGCTCAAAAACATCGGAGGTCGGGTTCATCAGACGTGTGTAGATGTTGCCGCCCTCGGTCAGTCCGAAACGTCCTGCTGCCTGTGCGGAATCCTTGAAAACGTAGGAGGTTGTTGCATAGATCGGCACAGCTCGTGCATCTGTTGCCGGATCGGGAGATTCCTGTCCGACGTGGAGCTGTAAAGTCTCAAATTTATAATTCTTGCTCATAATGATTACCTCTAATCTTATTTATTCTACCTGATTGATAGGCTATAATTGTATTATAGCACACTTTTCCTATCTTGTCAATAGGTTTTATAATATTTTTTGAAATTTTTTTAAAGTCAGTACAGTACGTTTTTCTTTGCTCGCTGGCATTTGCAACTTTGATATGTCTATTTAATTTCACAAGAGGTCTAACGGTTAAAATGCTTCGTGACTGCGTTGTCGTCCTTGAAATATGCACATATTCCTGCGTCCTCCGCCTTGTCACGAAACATTTTTCCTCGTTTCCTTTTTTCGCCCTTCAAGCGTACTGACTATATCAAGCAGACGCTACTTTTCAGATTAGATTGTATAGTCCAGTTTTCTTTCATCAATGATTCGCTTGGATTTATGTTCCGAACGTGTATCAAGACCGCCGTCGGGATGTACAACGACCTTGTAAGGCTTTACGCCGATTCTTGCCTTTAATGCCGCAGAAACCGTCTCTGCAACAGAATCATCAGATGCGGGATTATCGGAATTTTTCTCGATCTCAACGGAGTATTTGCAGGTGAAATCCTTTTCAAATACACGAATAAGATATTCGCCTGTCACGCCGTCAAGTTCTCTGATAACTGCCTCAATATCGCTTGGGAACACATTAACAGCCGAAACAATAAACATATCATCCTTTCTGCCGTTGATGTGGATTCTGCCATGAGTGCGTCCGCATTTACAGGGAGTATTGTCTATGTAGCCGATGTCGCCTGTCTTGAAACGAATGAGAGGTCTTGCGTGTTTGCGGAGTGTTGTGAACACCAGCTCGCCTACTTCACCGGGCTGCAGAATCTCACCTGTATGAATGTCGACCGTTTCCACAAGAATATGATTTTCCGCAATGTGCAGACCGTCATGATACTCACACTGTGCGGCACAAGCGCCAAAAATATCGGAAAGTCCGTAAAAGTCATAAACCTCAGCGCCCCATAAATCTTCAATTGCCTTTCGTGTTGCATCAATAGAACCGCCAAGCTCTCCTGCAACGATAATTTTCTTGATTGACAAATCTTTTTTCGGGTCGATGCCTGCTTTTTTCGACTTTTCGCCCAACTGCCATGCATAGGACGGGCTTGTCCAGATAATTGTTGGCTGGTAGGTTTTCAGGATAAACAGCAGTCTTTCGCTGGGAAGAGTGCCGCCCCAGATACACAATGCTCCAAGGTTCTGTGCGCCAATTACATCAGGACCGCCAACATACAGAGAGAAATTCAGGGCGTGAACATAGCGGTCATTTGGTCTCATGCCCACCTGCCAGAACCAGCGGCTTTCCGTATCCTGAAATTCGTCAAAATCCTTTTTAGTAAACGGACTCATTGTAGGCACTCCTGTCGAGCCTGACGATGTTGAAATAAACACAACATCTTCTTCGGGAACGGCACACAATTCACCAAGGAACGAGCCTACGCCCTGTGTGTCACGCTGCGTGGTCTTATTAATGAAGGGGAACTTCTGAATATCGGCAAGAGCGTGAATATCCTCCGGCTTTACACCTGCTTCATCAAATGAACGCTTGTAATAGGGAGCGTTGTCATAGGCAAACTTCACAATCTCTTTCAAATCTTCAAGCTGATTCTTTTCAAGCTCCTCGCGGGGCATTGTTTCAAGTTCCTCATTCCAGAATTTATTGTTAATGTCTCTTGTGCTCATATTACATTACCTCCAATTTTTTCACAGTGTTTCCTGTTCTGATATTATTATATACCTATTTTACCTATTTGTCTAATATGTATTATCTATAACAAGCTATAGATTCAGTCTATAACGCATTACTTTCTCCAACGCAAAAGATATTGCTGAAATCTGTTAAACAGAAATGTCACAGCAATAACGACAACACCAATAACAATCAGACCGGTAATCGTGCGTGTATAATCGCCAAAATCAGAGTAGTACTTGACATAGTAACCCATGCCATCCCTCGCTCCGATCATCTCAGCAGACGTCAGGAGGATAAATGACACGCTGAGTCCCTGATTGCAGCCGAGGAAAATTTGCGGAAGTGATGCCGGAAGAATAACCGATGTCAGCATGGCAGGCTTTTTCACATTCAGAACTTTTGCGGAATCCACAGTCCTCTTGTCAACGTTCAGTACACCACTCATTGTACCTGCAAATATTGGCCAGAACGATGCCAGAAAGATTACAAAAACCGAAACGGAACGGAACGTGGGTAAAAGTGCAATTCCGTATGGAATATATACGATTGGCGGAATAGAACTGAAAAATTTTGTCAGATATGACGCCGCATTTCCAAGCCTCGCATTCAATCCAATCAGAAGCCCTAAAGGTATAGCTGCCACCGCTGCCAGCAAAAATCCTTGAATAATAATTCCCACAGAGCTTTTGATATTGGTTAAAATAACAGTTTTATCCTCCGCAAACTGAGCAATAACTTTCCCGGGAGCAGGAAAAAGCAAATCATTAAGCAAATCAAATTTAGCCGTTGCCAAAGTCCATACTGTCAGAAATACATAAATAAAGCCAAAAATATCAAGTGTCAGCGACAACGATTCTTTTTTCTTTATCAAAAAGGACAATATGATCACAACGGCTTCTGTTGCAATTGCAAAGACGATCAGACTTGACGTACAGACTTCTTTTTGCGATTTATCGGGCAAAAGCTGTATGAGCATAAGAATTGCGAAAAAAATATGCGTTATTCTTAAAAATCTTGCTTTTATCGTCATAATACAACCTCATTTCCGCCGATTCTGTCAGCAATATCGTGGTAGAACATGGACAGCAGCTTGCTGCGGAATGTAGCATAATCCTTGCGTTCAATCAACTCTTCACGATTTCTCGGACGCTCAAAGGGAACTTCTACAATATCATAAACTGTTCCCGGATGGGATGTCAGGACAACAATTTTATCAGAAAGAAAAATCGCTTCGTCAATATCGTGGGTCACAAATACAACTGTTTTTTATTTTCGGAGTTTTCTCCCTCCCACAATTTCAAAAGCAGCTCCTGCAATGCAATACGATTTTTCGCGTCAAGAGCGCTAAATGGTTCGTCCATAAGAAGAATTTCCGTATCCATTGCCAACGCCCTTGCAATTGCTGCTCTTTGCTGCATACCGCCTGAAAGCTGAGATGGATATTTATTTCTGAACTCGCTTAGTCCCACTTTGTCCAGAAATTCATCTGCAACTTGCAGGCACTGCGTTCGGGATAATTCCTTCCGCACCTGCTGAATACCAAAAGCCACATTTTTTCGTGTTGTCATCCACGGAAAAAGGGAATAATGCTGAAACACAACACTACGATTGCTGCCGGTGCCATTCACCTTTTCGCCATCTATCAGCACCTCGCCCTCCGCAGGTTTGTTGATACCCTCCAAAACGCTGAGAAGTGTGGATTTTCCGCAGCCGCTTGCACCGATAATGCTGACGAATTCGCCGTCATTGATAGGAAAGCTGACATTTTTCAAGGCCGTGAAGTTCTTCTTTTTCTCGATATAATCTACGGTCAGATTTCTGATTTCTATTTTACTCGTACTCATTGAAATGCTCCTGCAGCTGCTGATATACAGCATTATCTGGATTTTTCTTTATCACTTCTGCCAATGCGTTCTTGTATATATCTGTATTGTAAAGAGGTTCTATATCATAATCCTCCGTATAGCCAAGCGCTACGATCGTATCTTTCAAGGCAAGCGTACCCTGCTTGTCGGGATCGGGACTGCTGTAGCCATAACCGCCGTAAACCTCAGTACGAATATAATCTTCGTCAATGTCTATGTATTTCTTAACATCTGAAATCGTGCCGTCCTCATTGGTTTGGGTGAAGTCATACGCACGAATTAGGGCACGTTCAAATGCTGTGAACTTCTCTGTGTTATCTTTTAGATTGGACGTTGCAGCGACCTGACGGCAGCAAGGTTGATTCTGCAATGCTGGTTCTTCGGAGCATCTGTACACAATATCATAGCCTTCTCCCTCTGCAAGAGAGGCATATGGAGAGTACACAGAAGCGGCGTCAATGCTATCATTCTTTAGTGCGGCGTAGGCATCCTTCTGACTGTCAAAATAAACGATGTTTACCTCATCGCTGCCATCACCGATAGAAATACCTGCATCTTTCAACAAAATTTGCAGCTCGGCATCCTGAATGCTGTTCTTAACCGATGCCACATTTCTGCCTTTGAGGATAGAAATGTCAATGGTGTCAGCATTTTCCGTAAATTCAGGCTTGATGACATAGCCGTGACCATTTGTCATTGCACCTCCAAAGATAGTCAGATCGTGACCATTGCTTTGAAATGTCAAGGACGGAACAGAACCGATAAATGCAACGTCTAATTTGCCTGATTCCAGACCGTTTGAAAGTTCAGCAGCGCTGGAAAACTGCGTCAGTGTGGCATTCAATCCTTCGTCTTTAAAGTAGCCTTCTTCTTGTGCTACAAATGCAAGCAGATGTGCCGTCGAATTAAGATATCCAATAGAAACATCGCTGTTCTCCGACTTCTTTTCTCCGCAGCCTGTAATTGTACTGAGCAAGCTGAGTGCAACTGCTCCTGCAATAATTGATTTTTTCATATGATTCACCATTTCCTTTCCTTATGATAATTCTATTATACACCCACTTTGCATAGTTGTCCAATATGTATTATCTATAAAAAGTGATAGAGTGAATCTATAAGCGGAAAAAATGGGCGAGCATATTGCTCACCCGATTCTTAGATCTTCAGATATTCTTTCAGTTTTCTGATATATACATTTCCGACTTCGCTTAAAAGTGCGTTTTTTCTCGTAATATAGCCGATTTCCATAATGCTGTCATCATCGATTGGTACGGCGGCATAGTCATCACCGTTAAGACTGCCGCAGATAATTCCGGAACAGAACGTGTAGCCGTTCAGACCTTTCATCAGGTTTAGCATGGTGGAACGATCTGATGCTTTTATCACTCGTGCATAATCCGATGTACTGTAGATCTCCTCTGCAAAGTAAAACGAACTTTTATCTCCCTGCTCAAAGGTCAGGCAAGGATATCTTTCAAGCTCCTCAAAAGTTATTTTTTTACTGCTTGCAAGGGGATGTTCTTTCCAAAGGTAGACATAGACTCCGCAGTCAATGAGATGATGAAACTCCAGATGATTTGTTTGCAGAATCTTAGTGATAACCTGTCTGTTGAAGTCACTAAGATACAGCAGACCGATTTCACTTTTCATGGAAGCTACGTCATTTATCACTTCAGGTGTTTTCGTTTCATAGACTGCAAATTCATATTCAAAGGTGTCAAATTCCTTGACTGTGTTCACAAACGCCTTGACCGCAAATGAGTAGTGCTGTGCGGAAACGCCGAACTTTTTCTTGACCTTTCCGCCTAAATATTTCTCCTGCAAGGTTTCATACTGCTGATAGAGCTGCCTTGCATAAGTCAAAAATTCTGCACCGTCAGCGGTCAGAGATACCCCCTTTCCGCTGCGGTAAAAAATCGTAATTCCAATTTCCTTTTCAATCTCATGCACAGCGATGGTCAAGGACGGCTGTGCGATAAAAAGCTGCTCTGCCGCTTTATTCATAGAGCCTGTGTCGGAAATGGTGATAATGTAATTTAATTGCTGTAAAGTCATAATATTATCCTTGTTGCTTTATTTTCTTTCTTATGTCTGCAAGACGGTTCAGCGCTTCATTCAGAGTATCGTTCTTCTTTGCGAAATGCAGGCGGATATAGCGGTTTTCAGGCTCTTTGAAAAAGCTTGAACCCGGTACAGCTCCCACGCCTACATCTCTTGCAAGCACCTCGCAAAATTCCAGATCGCTGTCATATCCGAACTCTGAAATATCAAGCAGAATATAATATGCTCCTTGCGGAACGGTATGACGGATGTTCAAATCGTCCAGACCACCCAGGAACAAATTACGCTTCTCGGTGTATTTTTCCTGCAACCATTTGTAGTACTCATCACCGAATTTCAGTCCCGTTACGGCAGCTTCCTGCAAGGGTGCGGCAGCTCCGACTGTAAGAAAATCATGGACTTTTTTCACTGTGTCAATTACGTCAGGCGATGCGATAACATAACCCAGCCGCCAGCCCGTAATGGAATAGGTTTTTGACAGCGAACTGCACTGAATGGTACGTTCCCACATTCCCGGCAAAGCTGCAAAATAAGTATGTTTATTCGGCTCATATATGATATGTTCGTATACCTCGTCGGTGATAACGAAGGTATCATATTTTTCTGCAAGATCAGCGATGATCTGCAATTCCTCACGGCTGAAAACCTTTCCGCAGGGGTTGGACGGATTGCATAAAATGAGCGCTTTCGGGTGCTGTTTAAATGCCGATTCCAGTATGTCCACATCAAAATTAAATTCAGGCGGATTCAACGGAACATATATCGGCTCGGCTCCGGAAAGTATGGTATCCGCTCCATAATTTTCGTAAAAAGGCGAAAATACAATGACTTTATCTCCCGGGTTTGTCACGCTCATCATAGCCGCCATCATTGCTTCCGTACTGCCGCAGGTTACAACGATCTCGCTGTTCGGGTCTATTGTCCTGCCCGAAAAACGTGCATACTTTTCAGCAAGCGCTTCACGGAAATTCTGTGCGCCCCATGTGATGGAATACTGGTGAAAATCTTCCATTGGCACCTGTGCGAGACGGTCTAAAATTTCTCTCGGAGGCTCAAAATCCGGAAATCCCTGTGACAGGTTCACAGCTCCGTACCTGTTGGAAATTCTCGTCATTCTGCGGATAACAGAGTCCGTGAAATCCGCTGTTCTGTTTGATAATACGGGCATATTACTTCCTCCAATCTCTGCGGATCTTCTCCCATTTTTCATCACGGGACTGAATAATTATTTGAATGTCCTCGTCTGTCAAATGTCTGAATCGACTTTGTTTTTTCAGATAATCCGAGACACTTGTAAATTCCTTTGGGTCATGATTCAACGTAAATTCGCCGTTTTCGTACTCCGCAAGATACCACAGACCGCAATCCGCAATTTCTCTTGCGGAGTCAATAGTATCGCTGACAGGGATTCCCCAACCCGTAGGGCATGGTGCGATAACATGAATATATTTCGTACCCTTGATTTTCGACGCCTTCTCTACCTTGTTCAGAAAATCAGTCATATATCCCACTGTAGCTGTTGCAGCATAGGGAATATCATGAGCCGCCACGATTTCAAACATATTCTTTTTAGGACGGATATTTCCGTGTATATTTTTACCTGTTGGCGTAGTTGTGGTCTTTGCGCCGAAAGGCGTAAGACCGCTTTTCTGGATTCCCGTATTCATGTAAGCTTCATTGTCGTAGCAGATATAGATGATGTTATCGTTACGATCAATAACTCCGGAAAGCGCCTGTATTCCGATGTCTGCCGTACCGCCGTCACCTGCGAATCCAACCGCTGTAAAGTCTTTGATACCTCTTGCACGGAAACCTGCTTCAATGCCTGTCAGCATAGACGCCGTGCCAGCGAATGTAGAAATAATGGCATTATTTGCAAAACAGAGCTGTGGAAAATTAAATCCCACTGCCGACATACAGCCTGCCGGAAGAACGGCAACTGCGTTCTTTCCAAGAACTTTAAGGGCATTTCGCACAGCAAGACTTCCTCCGCATCCTGCGCAAGCCTTGTGTCCATAGAAAAATTCGTCCCTGCACAAATTTTTTGCTGTCACGCTCATTTACTCCACCTCAATTCCGATAAAATTCACACGTTCTGCACCGTTTTCTATTGCAGAAAAAATATTCTCAATATCCGACTGAGAGATATTTCGTCCGCCAAGTCCGCCTATAAAATTGTAAGATGGAACTTGCAGTTTTGCACCGTGCAGAGCAGAGTTGACATTTGTAAATACAGTTCCCTCGCTGCCGAAAGAAATATCTTTTTCCAGCACCCCTAAAGCCTTTGCATTTTTCACGGATTCAACAAGCTCAGCAATCGGGAACGGTCTTAGATAGCGAAGTCTGACAACACCGATTTTTTTACCCTCTGCTCTCAGTTTATCCGCAGTTTCTCGGCAAAGTCCGGCGATGCTTCCAAGAGTTATTAAAATAAATTCGGCATCTTCCGTTTTGTAATTTTCAATCAGACCGCTGTATTTTCTGCCGAATATTTCTGCAAATTTTTTCTCAGATTCAGCTATCACGGAAACGGCATTCAGCATCTCTTGATGCTCCTTGAATTTGAAAATATAGTTGTAGTCAGGACCTGCTGAAAACGCCATATTTTTTAGATTTTCCAAGTCAAGCTTATTATCCGTTTCAAATTCCGGAAGAAATTTATCTGCCTGTTCCTCGTCCGGAATATCCACTTCTTCATAAGTATGCGTGAGAATAAATCCGTCCAGATTCACCATAAAAGGCGTTGCTGTTTTTTCGGCAATATAGTAGCTCATCAGTGCAAGATCAAGGCTCTCCTGTGCATTTTCCGCATACGCCTGGATCCAACCGCTGTCAAGCTGTGAAATACTGTCGCGCTGGTCGCCATAAATATTCCAGGGAAGAGCGGTTGAACGGTTAGCATTCATCATCACAATGGGAAAACGTCCTCCTGATGCGTAATAAAGACACTCTGCCATGTAGAGAAGTCCCTGAGATGAAGTCACCGTAAACGCACGCACTCCTGCCGCGCTTGCTCCCATAGCACATGACAGTGCGGAATGCTCAGACTCAACATGAATAAATTCTGATTCAAGACTTCCGCTTTCTACCATTTCCGAAAGCCGTTCCACAACGATAGTTTGCGGAGTAATGGGATATGCCGAGATTATGGCAGGCTTTGCAAGTCTGATACCCTCTGCAAACGCTTCGTCACCTGATAAAAATTTCTTCATTTTCTCTCAGCCTCCATTTCTATCGCATTTGACTTGCAAATTTTCCTGCAAATACCGCAGCCTTTGCAAAAATCATAATCTATCACAGCCTTGTTATTTTCAATAGAGATCACACCGTCAGGGCAGTATAAATAACACTGCATACAGCCCACACATTTTTCCATGTCAATTATCGGTCTGATACTTCGCCAACCGGCATTTTTGCTAACAAGATGGCCTGCTTCAAAGGAAGTATCCGAGGGAACCTCCGCAAATGAGAAGCTTGTTTTTTCTCTCAGATATGGTTTCATTTCAGTACCTCCTCTGTGGATTTCCTGACCGCCTGTTTATTTTTCTCACGAATTTTTTCGGGCATATATCCGTCAATTGAACGCTCGATGTCCTTCACTGAAACTGCTCCCGATACTGCTGAAAAAATACCAAGCAGAATTGTGTTGACTGTTGGCAAGCGCAGTTCCCTTGCAATGGAATCACAGTCAAAAGCGATTATATTTTCATCAGCGATTTTTCTGCTGTTGACGATGATTTTACCATTACTTTTAAGCAGATTTTTTAGTGAATCGCTGTACAGCGTATCGTCAAGAATTATGATATAGTCCGCTTTTTCAGTTTCACTGCGGTCAAGAACAGGTTTGCTGCTGAGCTTTGTAAATGCCCTCACCGGAGCGCCGCGTCTTTCAGGTCCGAAGGACGGAAATGCAAGGGCATAGTTTTCGCTTTCCTTGTCGGCATATGCTGCTCCAAGGAGTTTTGCCGCTGTGAATGCACCTTGTCCGCCTCTGCCGAGCCATATAATTTCTGTCATGTAATTACTCCTCTTCTATATTTATAAATTTCATGAAATTATCGTGCGTAATCCCACAAAGCATCGTTTCATCTAATTGATATTTCAACAAGATTTTTAGCATTTCATATGGATTCCACATTGGAAAATCGCTGCCAAAGAAAAAATGTGAATATCCAAAACGTTCCAAAAAATCAAAAAAAATTTTTTTCGGAATAATACTCAAGGAACTGGATATGTCAAAATATAAGTTATCAGATGCAGGCAGAGAAAATGCCTCATTCCAACGGGAATACCCACCCATATGTGCAGCGATTACCCTCAGCTCAGGAATATCTTCCAATACTCGTTTGAGACGGCATGGAGACGAATAGTCCAGCTTTTTATCTCCCATATGAAATAATACAGGAAGTTTTTTCTTGGCGGCATATTCATAAATGGGATACATACATTTATCGTCAATATTGAAGTGTTGAAAATCAGAATGAAACTTTATTCCGCATAAATTCATATCAATGATACTATCTATCACTTCTTCAAAGTTTTCATTTTCCGGATGCAGTGTGCCAAATCCAAGTAGATTTCGATTTGCGGCAACTTGTTCGCTGATAAAACGATTGATATTGTATGTCTGTGATGCTGTCACTGCCGGCGAACAGATTAGCTGCCGAGCAATCCGGTATTCGATGCCGTCCTGCATAAAATGTATATTGCGTATTTTCTCAAGTTCGCTTATTGTACCGCTTGTATACATGGGCAAATCATAAAACGTTCCTACGGATATACGGCACTTTTCTGCTATTTTATCAGGGAAAACATGAGTATGGGCATCAATAATTTTAATTATTTTTTTCAATACGTTTTCACCTCATTCACAACTGCATTTGGGCATTTCTGAAATCTGCTCCAACGTCAATTTTTCTGTCATATGATTTCTTTCACCTTTTTAAATACAGCCTCCGCAAGCCGAGCGTGACCCTCAGCAGAGAGATGCTCATGGTCGGCCTCGCTTGGCTCTGCAAACTGCGAAGCATCTAAAAACGCAGTATGCTCCTCACGACTGACCTTGCAATATGCCTCTGCCAATCCCTTGGAAACATCAACAGAATGATTTGAAAATTCGGGGTCAAACTCGTCCTCCCAAACCTGCTGACCTAAATGAATCGGCGAAATCACAAGCACCTTGCTGGTCGGTGCAAAGCGGCGAACCTGTTTCACAAGCCTTGCAACACCCTTGCCGATGACATCGGAAGAGGCACCGTAGACCGTTTTGCAGTCATTAGTGCCAAGCATAATAATCGAAAGGTCAATAGGATCATGGGATTCCAGCAGAGTAGGCAGTATCTTGACACCGCACCTGCCGTCACGAAGAGGATCATCGAACACGGTTGTTCTGCCACACAAGCCCTCCTCCACAACATGAAATTTGTCCTGACCAAGTTTTTCGCTCAGGATGCTTGTCCAGCGAATGCCCCATGGGAAACGCTCGCTTGTTTTCGGAATCAATCCCCATGTATTGGAATCACCGAAGCATAATATCTGTTTCATACTATCACCATTTATTTTTCACCTGAAATTCCTATGCCCTGACCGTTACTCGTGAATCCCTTGCAACAGACTCTGTCACAAAGGCATTACCAACAACAACATTTCTCCTCAAATACTGTAATCGCCGGCAATAACTATCTCCTCCTGCCAGTCCATCAAATCCGCAAGAGTGATACCCTCCAATGTATCGTGTATGGCTGTATCAAGCTTTTTCCACATTCGGTATGTCACGCACTGATTCTGATTCTTACATGGACTCGCACAGTTCTCTACACATTCTACTGGCGAAAGACTCCCCTCTGTAGCAGTCAGAATCTGAAACATGGTGTACTTTTCGGGGGGATATTTCAGAAGATAACCGCCCTGATTTCCTTTCACGCTCTGAAGCAGCGATGCCCTTTGCAGCAGCATCACAATTTGTTCCAGATATTTGACTGAAATATTCTGACGACTGGCAATATCTTTTAATCTTACAGGTGTTCCGTCATTATGATTTGCTAAATCAAGCAGCATTTTGATTGCATTTTTTCCTCTTGTTGAAATCTGCATCTCACACCTCCCATTCAATACTCTATGTATATTATATCATACCTATAGGAAAAGTCAACTAGTTTTTTTCTATAATTTGTTATAGATTAAATCTATAACAAATTGATTTAGATAACGAGGATAGGTACAACGATACATATGGCAGTGAGCGCATGTACATGGCTTTGAAACTGAAAAGTCAAGCCGGCGAAACTGATGTAATAAATTCATCTCCGGCAGTGGTTAGCGTTATTCCGCTTTTGGAACGAATGAAAATATCAAAGCCAATATCTTTTTCAAGCGCATGTATTGCCGATGACAGACTCGGCTGTGATATATACAGCTTTTTACCGCATCATTCAGGGATCGTTATCCGGCGATCGTAATCGTATATTTCAATTGAATTAATGTCATACCATCAAATTCCTATGTAATACATCTAAATAATATGCTTTAATTATAGCACAAGTTTCTGAATTTGTACAGTTCTTTTTTTCTCTAATTGGTTATAGATTCTATCTATAACGGCTGTTAAAGAAAGAACTCACTATCAGATACAAATATAGTAATTCCGACAGGAAACTTCAATATTCTCCATAAGACGGCTTTTCCATAAATTACGCAACTGGAAATATTTTTACATTAACATAATGCAGGGCATATATAAAATCATTTTTACCCATTTGTGCCGGTTGCCGTATTATTTGGTATTTACAACGGTATATCTTTAATAATGAAGTTTTCAATGATATTATTGAAAATTACAAATACTGTATACTCGTCTATCTGAATATGTTCCATTTTACGGCTGATTCTTTTGTTGTAATGTAATCCATATCTCACTGAAATAATCTTATACTTATTATACTTTGTATGTCGTATGTCCAAAGAATACAAATTTGCGAATTTGAATTTTTCGTGATTTCTATGTATCAGCCGCAAAAGCGGCTGTTTTTTAATACTGCGGCACACCGTAGCCAAGTATTGAACTATGTCCAACGGCATAGTGATTTTCCTGACTGGTGCTATACTAAAAAAGAGGACAGCTAAAAGCGAAAGATGGTATAATAATAAAAAAAGGAGAGAAAGACATGG
>ERZ825896.850-NODE-850-length-37358-cov-9.660698_pt1 | contig 37358 bp, 32 predicted proteins | sample MGYA00519858_ERZ825896 | MGnify/ENA primary metagenome ERZ825896 (study PRJEB31778, sample SAMEA3449214) | human gut metagenome | biome: human gut; feature: human-associated habitat; material: faeces | place: United Kingdom | collected 2010/2012 ...
CCGAATACTTTAGCTGGGAGCAATTTTTCACTGAATTGTTGATTCGGCTGACAAGCGAGCGGGACTATATGCGCTATGGAAAGCAGGACTTGACGCTGTTCTATTTGCAGGCCGAGAACATCCAGAAAGTAATTCGTGCGATGGAAGAAAATTGACAAGCTTTTCTTGCGGGAAATGATATTGAATAAGCACCGTCTGCCGGAATCTTCCGACAGGCGGTGCTTGTTCATTTACGCCGCTACCAAAAAGTCCTCCATATGGACATCCAGAAGCTTGCTCAGCGCGTAAAGGTTATCCACATTCGGCAGCGAACGACCGGATTGCCAATGATAGACTGCCTGTGACGAAGCGAGACCAAGGCACTGCTGAATTTCTTTTGGAGACAAACCATGCGCAGCGCAGAGCATGCGGATCTGCTTTCCGCTTGCCTTTGGGTCAATGACCGGATACTGGAAGGTCATGCGGCTGTACCTCCATTCATTCTTTGAATTTGATGCGTTTTTGCGACCAACATACTCCGTCTCTCTGTCGGAAGCGTCTGCATGGCGACGCTGAGTGCCGTGTCGCTGCCAACTAAGATCAGCTGCTTGATGCTGCGAGAGATGGCGGTATACAGAAGGTTGCGTGTCAGCATCCGCGAGTGCACAGACAGCGGCATGATCACGGTGTCGTATTGGCTGCCCTGTGATTTGTGGACTGTCATGGCATAGGCAAGTGTCAGCTTTTGCTCTCGCCCGCAGCTGAGGAATGTCGGCGCTCGTTTGTCTGCAGTTTCTACGGTCAGCAGCTTGTATTCGCTGTACGGATCATCGGAGATGTGCAGTGTGCCAAGATCTCCGTTGCTGCAATTCTGGTCGCGATCGTTGACTAAAATCGCCACGCGGTCGTTTTCACGCAGCGTCCCGCCGTGATACCAGATGTCGGGGACATTCTTTGCAGGTGGGTTGACAATGCTCTGCATTTGCTGATTCAGATTCCAAACCTCTGCTTTTGTAGGGGCAATGATCTGTACGTTTTCACCGGCAAGATACCGCTTGGCGGCTTCGGCACATACGGTTTCACAGATTGCGCCTCCGTCGGTCTTCCAGAACTGGAAGCTGTCATCGTAATGCAGACCAGCCGCATCAGGAATGCTGTGAAATTGCGTGACGTTGTGCCGCAGCGCCGTTTCCTGATCCCCTTGACGGTACTGATGCTTCAGCGTCAGGGAGGGGATACCGAGCGCAAGCAGATCCGAAATGACATTGCCGCTGCCCACTGCCGGAAGCTGATACGGATCGCCAAGCAGAACCAGACGGCAGCGCGGGTTCATACGGTTCAGCATGCCGGAAAGCATCTCAAGAGACACCATAGATGCTTCATCGGTGATCACCATTTCGACGGTTTCCCAGCGAACCGGATCCAAAAAATCCTCGTCGGGGATCTTGCCGAGCGCACTGTGAATCGTCCGGCAGGTAAGCCCTGTGCGCTCGCGCAGATTGCGCGCGGCCTTGCCGGTCGGCGCGGCAATGACTGTCTCCAGCGGAGCGCGGCCAAGTACGTTGATCAAGGTAGTCTTGCCGCTGCCGGCGCCGCCGAGGATCAAGCTGATGCGGTGACTTTCCGCCATCAGAACCGCCTCCTGCTGCTCTGCGTTGAGCGCAATATCCCGGTACATCATCGGGGACGGATGTTCAACCGGAGCTGCATGGTTATCTGCCAGAATTTCAGCAAGTTTCTGTGAAGCGAAGTTTTCGTAGCGCAACGTATGTCTGAGGTACAGCCGCCGCCCCTCTCGCACCACCTGACCAGTCTGCATCAGGTACAGAAGATCCGCACGAAACTGACGAAATGCAGCGCGCGGTTTGCAGGCGGCGAAAATTTCTTCAGCGCTGAAGAAAGCGTTTCCGTTTTTGGCGAGTTCCTCCATTGCGTCCCGGATGTAGGCACCGCGGATAAAATACAATCTTTCGTCTACCATATTTCCTCCTGTTACGCCGCAGGGCGAAGCGTCGGCTCCATCCCAAGCTGAATCCGAAGCGCATTCATAAGCTGCATCCGCACATAACGATCCGAAACATATCCGATTTTCTTGATCAACTGTTTTTTGTCAACGGACATAACCTGCTCACAAAGAGCAAGACTACTGACCGCAAGGCCACAGCCGGTCATAAAAATGTGCGTAGGAAGATGATACTTATACAGCCGACTGGTCAGTGGAACGACCGTGACGACAGGGCTGTGTTCATTCGCGGCGTCATTGCTGACCAGGATAACGGGACGTTTACCGCGCATGACATGACTATCTCCCAAAGTTGACAATTCTGCGAACCAAATCTCATAGCGATTAAATGTGTACATTATGCAGCCTCCTTCATATCATTTGCGTCATTCAAAGTATCTGTTGCTTTCGCAAGTGTTTCCGGTGCGATGTGCAAATACTCACCTGTGGTTTCAACGTTGGCGTGTCCGACCAATGCGGCGATCGTTTCCAGTGCAACGCCGTTCGACTGCAGCCGGGTGACATACGTATGTCTGCAGCAGTGCGGGGACAGGCGGCGAACCCCCTGAACCTGACTCAGCGCTGTGTAATAGCGACGGCGAAACGAGCCGACGCCATACAGCTTCCCCTGTTTATCCTGACTCCAAAGATACGCTGCCGCGCCGTGCTCACGGAGATAAACGGCATAGGGACGGTAGCGCGCCGGAACAGGAATCACGCGGTTGCCAAGCTCACTTTTGGGATCGCCCAGAACTGCTTTGCCGTCGACCGTTTTGACGGCCTTATTGATCGTAATCTGAGAGCCGTCCGCGGTAATATCGTTTTTCGTCAGCGACAGCAGTTCCTGAGCGCGCATCCCCGTCCCCAGCAGAAGCCGAATACTATTGCCGGTCAGATCATCCGGCAGCAGTGCCATCAGCAATTCAACTTCACCCGGTTTGAATGCATCTTTCTTTTTGATTTTTTTGGGGAGGTTCTTCGCCTTGAGCACTTTTGCTTTCCGCGCCGGGTTGCGGAGGACAAGTCCGTTTGCGTCAGCAGCGTCAAAAATCCGGATCAGCATGGCGCGGCATTTGCGAATCTGAGATAAGGAATATCCATCTTCGACCAACTGATCCTGAAAGGCGTTAATATCAATGGGAAGAATTTTCGCAAGCTCTCTGCCGCCGAAAGCTCTTTTGAGCAGTTTGAGCGTGTACTTATAGCCAGAATAGGTCGAGGCTGCCACCTGACTTTTATAGTCGTCATACCAGCGATCTGCCCAGTCCGTGAAAATGAGAGATTTGTCCAGGTGAATGTTGGTGTCCATATTGTTGCGAATGTTGCGGATCTGATCAAGCAGCTCGCCCTTGGTGTCGGCGGACAGGTAGCGCATATTGCGCTTGCCGTCATCTGTGTATCCGTCCATGATATCTGCGCACCAGCGCCCGCTTGGGGTTTTGCGGATGCTTCCTTCGCCGGCTGCACGTTTTTTCTTTGCCATGATGTATCCCCCTTACGCAACGTTCATCCAGCTGGGAAGATAGGTTTTCTGCTCGATCCATGCCAAAAAGGGTTCACGGGGAATGCGGATGGCACCGCCAAAACGACAGGCCGGAAAATCCTTGCGGTGCGCCAATTCATACGCCTTGGACTGGCTGATGTTGAGGTAGTTCTTTACCTCGGCAATGGTGAGGTACTGGTTTTTTAAACTTTTTTCGTTCATGATAGGCTCCTTTCGTTTACAATGGGTGGATGTTTTGTGCGTCAAAAAAAGCGCTATGCAGGCACCAATCCTGCATAGCGCTTTCGACTGCCTCAGAAAAATATCCCCAGTGAACAGATAGTATATTGCCTATCGGTGCGAAAAAGGGTATAATGATTCTGCGGTGCAGCTTGGCTGCTGTGCGGGTGGTTCGGACACCTGTGCAGGCGAACCGGAGATTGCAGCTCCGGTTCGCTGCCGCTTTCTTGATTACATACATAGTATAACAGATACGGTACCGTATATCAATATGCAAAGTAGCCAAATATACGGCTCCGTATATTTCGATTATGCACAAAAATTACGTATTTGCTGGAGGTTCCATATGGCAACAACAGATGCCCAAAAGAAGGCCAGGGATAAGTGGCTTAAAGAAAAAGTTGCGGATATGCGGTTTCGCGTACCGATCAATGAGAAGGAACTGATTCAAGCGCACGCAAAAGCACAGGGAGAATCAACAAACGCATTCATTTATCGCGCAGTCAAAGAAGCTATGGAGCGAGACAGGGAAAAGACCGAGTAAAAAAGTTAGCGGCAGCGCTTTTTTTAAAAATGTGCATCATGCACATTTTGAATACATCAGTGGTTGATGCTCGAAATTCTAATCGCATAATTGCAGCAACAGAGCGCTGGAAAATCCGGCGCTCTGTTTATCTGTGTCAACATATACTTACTTCAATAACGATTTATTTGGGTGGACGCGCGTCATTGGAGGACAGTACGGCGCGCAATTTACGTTCAGCGGCATTACGATCAAGCGTCAGTTTCACAAGGTCGCTGATAAGCTCTTTTACCGCAGGGGATGCCTGACTCCAAGTTACACTATGAGTATGGCAGGTATCAAAAAACACTTCGTAAAACTCCCTCGATGCTGCCGATTGTCTAAAATACCATTCGGCATCGGATTGGCAATCTGTTGTTTTCATAACCTCCGGAGCGGGTGCAACTGCTTTATGTTGGGGATTGCTACGTTCCGGTGATGGCGCTGTTGCAAATATGTTCTTATTCATGTGGTACTCCTTTTGCAGCTTTTTGGCAGTCCTGTTCCACGCTGCTCCGGATCGTATTGACGCAGCCAATCTGTAAATTCAGCTTGTGTGACCCCAGCAAATTGAGCTGCACGTTCAAGCGTCAGGTAGCTGTCACGAACCAGCTTGCAAAGTGTTTTCTCGCGTGCCTCGTCTGCGGCGATTTTGAGAGCCATATCATAATTCCATTCATCCAGCATCAGTTCTATCACCTCATCCAGGTTCTTTACAAGAAATTTGCTCATAACGTTCGCACCAATGCATTCGCTGATTGCAGCATCAATGCCTGCACGCTGCTGGCGCCGTAATTTACATACCAAATCAGTATCCGTTTTCCACATGGCGTGTCCTTTCCTCAGTGTACGATGTTGCAGCCTCTTATTTCATGTTTTCATACATTTATTCCGCGTCGCATGATCCACGTTTGACGCGCCTCCAGTCATAGGCTTTCCCACTCGGTTTCATCCGCGAGATTGGATTGACCTCGTATCATGTACCACGCTGTGTGATGTAATACTCACGTTGCTTCTTTTTACTTCGCTTATTTAATGGTATCATTTTTTGCATAGTATTACTTCCTCGTTTCTGCTCACCTTTTTTATTTAGTATAATAGTTTTTTTCACATCTGTCATTGAACTACAAGTTCAATGCTTTTTCTGATATTATCCGATATGCTGTTGTTAAAAAATGATGTAAGCAGAAAGTCACTTTATATTTTGAGCAACAGAAAAAGGAGAATTGTATGGGAACGTTCGTTGGAATCACTGGCAAAACAGAAGTTCCGGAAGAACGTCTGGAAACCTATGTAAAGCAAATGCTGACTGTTTGGCGGTGCGGCGGAATGATGCAGTACGAAACGGTTCGGCTGTACGGCAGAAACATTGCACTCATTCATCCGCCAGAGTTTGGCGCTGACGAATGGTATATGATCTGTCAGTACAATTATTTCGAAAATGATACATGGCAGCCCTGCGTCCTCAATCGGCTGAGCGAAGTATGTACCGGAAAAGTCGGTCAGTACCAGCTCAGAGACGTGATGCAGGCGGCACGCGTTCTGGAGGAAGTTTCCTCTAAGGATGATGCGCTTGCACATACGGATGGCAGGCTCTTTTTAACAGACAAGCATATTGGATGGCTCAATCAAATTCTGGGAACGGATTTTAAAACGCGCAGCGCCGGTGATATTCAGAAAGTCCTCCGGCTTTATCCCAAAGATGCATTGGAGGACAAATGCATGGAGTTTTTTCGTCTTTATGGAAAACGCCCAGAACCCTGTACGGCAGAGCCGGTATCGACAGCAGATTTTCTAAATTGTAGTCCTGACGACTTAGTTTTCCTCTGGACGGCAACTGGAAACATTGAATTTTCTAAAACAATGTGGGCTGGCTCGATTCCCTGCGTGTTAGGATCGACGCGTTGACTGCGGCAGGAAAGGAGTTGATTCCGCCAGCAGATTTTCTGCGGACGATGGTAATGATCCTTTCGGAAATCGACTCGCCCAACGCACGCAGCGGCAATTATGCCTTCCGAGATATGTTTTACGACTGGATCCAGGCGGCAAGCAATCTGCGCGTACAGGCATCATTGCTTCTATTACGAGAGGTGGAGGCAGAACCAAGTGGAGTAAGACAATGTGTCAGTAACTTACGAAGATATTTGGCAGTTTTGGCTAATAAAGAACTGCGCGAATATGCACTTGGAATTTGCACTTCTTAGGAATCATGCTGCCAACTGTGCTTCTGCGAATTATGTGCATCCCGGCCAAATGCTAGCGGTAAACATAATTAGAGTAAAATGCAGCATTTTTTCTGGTTTCCAAAAATAATAAGAATTTTAAGATATGAATAATTTGTTAATTATTCCATGTATCATTGACAAGCGAACAAACGTATGATATAAACAAATTGTCCGATAGCGATCAAATGTTTGTGTGTGCGGATACAGTGTATAAGGTAGTCGTTAAATGTATTCCGATACATTTAGGATTTGAGAGCTGTGTAATTTACCGTTGTGAAAGATCGCAGCATCTACCGCAAACCGTTGCTTTGTCTCTATTGGATACGAGCCCGGGCAAAACCGGGCTCTTTCTAAGCAATCAAAAAAGCGCCCGCTTTCGTTGATTGAAAGCAGACGCTTTTTTGATTGACACCCGCAGCACGGGGGCTCTTTCCGTCAAGATTTTTGTGCGAACATCTGACACAAATAATTATATAGAGGAAGAGACGCCCTTCTTCGGAAATATACACAGTCGGTTTCATATAATCCCGGCAGAAAGTAGGTCCTAAATGAAAAAATACGGAATTTTTGTAAGCTCAGTCGAAAATGTTCCACTTGCCCTTATCTCGTTGACGAACGACGATTCGATCTCCGCGCATTCGGCCGCGGACGACGCTGCGTTCCGGCTCTGGTTGGCCCTCGGTGCAGAGCAGAACTCTTGCATCCACGTGCGCGTCGCTGCTGTCGAAACTTCCTGCAGCATCTACTCCGCCTCCATCCGCTTCGAGGATGCAGACCCTAGTGGATGCTTCAACAGCGACATCCTCCGTGTCTATCGGACGTATCGCATCTTTGGCGAGGAGGGTCATCGTCAGGCTGTCAGCTTCGGCCCATCCAGCTGGTGCGCCACAGACAAGTTCGCCATGGAAGTGCGGTGCAGCGACCGAACCGGAACGAATGAATATGTCGACGTTGCTGTCTATGGGCCGGATATTTTTGCATGTGATGAGACTATCGAAGCGCAAGTGTGGGACGGCCTCTTTGAAAACAGCCGCGTCGGCTACTACATTGACCTCGACAGCAAGGATTCCCCGGATCTTGAGCAGGGCGCGGCGAAATATCGCCTCGAACAGTATCTGCGCAGCTACGACATGATTGAGAATTATGCCGGCGATGGCAATCGCGCACCCTTCGTGATCCGCCGGTTTGCGGACCGAAAAATCCTCGTTGCCGGAATTAATATCTGGAATGCTGCATACGGCTCCGCGGAAGGGCTCCTCATTCTCGACCCTGATACCGGCCACATCCTCGATAGAGGCTGGAACACCCCGAACCCCTGCGGCTGCGAGTGGGAAAGCGGAGCCTGCTGGAGCACAGACCTCACCCGTGACTGGACGGGCCTCGCCGTCGAGGACCGCAATGAACGCACCGGCAGCTGCATCGATGCGGCTGAGCTCGGCGATACGGATATCGTCCCCGAGGCGGTCGTTCGGGCTCTCCGCGTCCTGACCGAACAGGCTTGCCGCGACCGCGGCCCCCACGAAGACCGCATCCTCGTCAGCAAGTGCGAACGCCTGCGTATCCCGCTGGAATGCGCAGGCTGAGCTTGGCGGGTATGCTTCGCTCACTTTTCAAATCACACCTGCGGCGAAGACACCGCTCCTCTGCTGCAACGTAAAAGGGAAAAGGTACTACGTTTTACGAGCAGCAGGCAGATGCCTGCTGCTCACCGCTTTTGTTTGATATCATGATAATCCTTATAAACGACAAGTTCAAGCTCCTGCTTTCAATCAGCGAAGGCAGGAGTTCTTTTTGCCGCTGATGCAAGTCCCTCCACGCCATTTTGGCTTTCGACAGCGACACATGCGGCTTGTTGTAAATTTAATTCCGCGATCAGCCCAATTTGAGCAGCGGGGTTGCTTGGATGAATCGTATAACGGCACATTCCATTTCCGATATCTTCCTCGTCAACTGTATACCTGTCCTCTGCATCATCTGAAAATCGCGTATCCCGCCGGGCAATTGCTTCCAGATAGTTTCGTCCGCTGATGCCGCTTAGCCCGCGGTAGCAGTCCGCTGTGACTGTATCCATCGGTTTTCCGCATAAATACCGACTTTCTTGACTGCATGCCGGAATTCCGCAAACCTGCTCCAGTACGTTTTCATAGTGCTCTTTTGCCAAGCGAATACCCGTTCCGCCGATTTGTTTTGACGTATTTCCATCTAATTCTAATGCAGAAAATCGAACGCCGCAGCGCTGAAAAGACGCTCGGATAAAGTCGGTCAGGGCACTGCGCGGGATGCTTTTTCGGGGATCATCTCGATCGGAGACAACAGGGAAATTGGAAACGCCGCGCTTATAGCGTTCGCTTAACCATGCATACCGTGCTTGTAAAATATCTTGCGCAAATGGAAGCGGCGGGCGGGAATAATTGTGCGTCGCGCCGGCATTGTCAGATTGCAATATTAGATAGACATTTCTGCTATAACAAGCTACATCACGCCAGTACAGTTCGCGCATTTCGTCGACCCCCATCCCTGCGCCAAGCGCGAGCACAATGGCACATACGCGACCATCTGCGATATGATCTTTTGCCAGTTTGAGCAACGTACGTTCTGCTTCGAGGGATATACCATGCATCCGCGCAGCTCTGGTGCGCTCCGCGCTATAATTACGTGTGTGCTTTTGTGCAGGCGCATACTCTGTGACAGGGTTGGCGCATGAAAAGTCTCCCTTTTCGCGGCAATAGGTGAGGAAGCGCTCCAACCGATGAACCTCCGTTTTGGAAAAATGTACGGTCAATTGTTTCACATCTCTTTGTGAAATATCTGCGATTGCTGTTTCGCCCAATGCGGCGCACATTTTTTGCAAGCTATTGCTATTCCTGCGCCGAGTCGCGTCTTTCACGGGCGTCTCCGCCGCAAAGAAGCTCTTTGCCCGCGCGTAATATAGCCGCAGCGCGGTTACATTCTGCCCCGAACCTTGCTGTTCAAGTATCCGAGCCAAGGTTGGCTGCGCCTCAGCATAGAGGCGCTCCGCTTTTTCTTCAACTGCTTTCTCTATTTCAGTGATAGCGTTTTTTGGAAAGATCACGGCGTGCGTCTTTGGATCAAGATCAACACCGATAATTTCAACATCAAGTTCTTTTGTCGCTTTTAGCTCTCGCGGGCGTTTCGCTGCACGAATACGTGCTTTCTGATCTTCGGTTCGCTTTGCGATCAGCTCCCGGCGGCGTGCACCGTCAAATAGAAGGATTTTGCCGTCCAGCGGTGAAATCAAGCTGACCCGACCGGTTACATGAGTGCGGCAGTTGCCGACGGTATGCACCTCAAAGCGCCCCTCAATGCCGCAAATCATAAATGTTCCTGTCAGACTGCAATGCTGTTTTTGCTCGTTATCGCGGCTTTTTATTTCTAAAAACTTTACGTTTTCCATTTCAAATTGCCTCCGCTTTCCGCATGATTTGTTCCGCGCGCAGCAAACAAGCCCCATAACCACAATTTGGTTCACACGACTGTAAAATAGTAGTGCCGCGCTGTGCTGGCTTAGCAGTCAGCAGCCGAACATGTTGAATTTGCAGCGCGTCGCGAGGCGCGGTAATTATGAGTGGTTGCCCCGGTTCCAACGCTTGAATGTCCAAATTAACGGTGCAGTCTTCCCTTGCAACAAACTGGTGTCGTATATTCTCGTTCAAAACAATGGAAGTATTGTTTGAGAGAATCATAGGTTGAACGGCAGAAGATTGCGAAAGCTGTGGAAGCAAAACACAGCGATCAATAATAGCTGCAATCCGCTGTTGCTGCGCAGGCGTGGTATAGTCACGCTTTGCGTTGTCGCGCCGCACATGACCAAGCAGCTTATCCAGCATATCCATTGGCATCCCGCAGCAATTGGCCATCCGCGTCGCCCAATCGCGGCGTAAAGTATAAGCTGAAATATCAGCACTGTCCGTATGCATTGCTTCTGCGGTACTTTCCGTAATTATCTGCGAGTTACAACCCGCAAGCAGAAGCAGCTTCTTTACGAACGCAGAGAGATCCGAGTCATTTGTTGTTCCAAGCGGTATATTTTCGATTTCCTGTGCTGTGTATCCTTGTGCTTGCAGTTGGCGGATACGAAGCTGCACAAATTGCACCATTTCGCTTCCCAAAATGACAGTACGATAGCCTGCTTGTGTTTTGGGGTACGGCTCATAGGTACCGTTGCGGATTTTTCCAGCAACGAAATAGCTGCCGTATTTGTGGTCGGCTGCGAGTGTGATTTCGCCGATCTTTGGTGCAGCAGCTTCGCCGGTCCGCAACCCGGCATATAGCATCAGAGCCGCATTATATGCCCGCACGTCGCCCTGATTGGTGAGCAACCACAACATGCTTGCAAAAACTACGCGCGTATCAGCTGGCAGCTCCTTCGGCTGCTCCACTTTTGATACTTTTACACGTTCATATATGGGAAAGTTCACATCCGGCAAGCCAGATTGCGGATATTGCGATCTTGCCAATTCGTATAGCCGCCTGCATCGATCCAGTTTGACAATGACCTGCTGTCGCGCGGCGGCAGCATCTTTTTCTGTGACGCGTCCATCTGCACCCGGTTTTCCTCGTCCGGATTTACAGGCTCGCGTGATCAAATCATCCGCGATTTTTTTGATATCCTCATCACAAATATCTTCGCCGATGCGATCCATACGCGGAGAAATGCTGTCTCTCAGGTAACTGAGTGTCCCGTCGTAAGTCGATTGCGCCCATCCGAGATCGGAAGGGACAAACTGCACCGCTTGAAAGAAATTTGAAATCACGCCGTGCTGCATTTTGCGGCGCGGATTTTTGACATTTTCCGCTGTTATCCATTTTTGCCACACGGCATGAACCATAGTGTCAATCGCAGTAGGAAGCAGCGTTTCACTTGTAATTGTTCTTGTAACATCACGCGCGCCCGAAATGGGGCGGCAGTCCGCACCGCACAGCACGCCGCGCAGGTGTATTTGGTTTTCTTGCGCTTGAAAATGAATTTTAACCTGATGCTCATGATCGGGCGCATCAAAAACACCGGATGCGTGTCTATCTGTCTGTAATGCGGACAAGATAGATTGAATTGTTGTTGATTTGGGCATTTCTCTGTCCCTCCATCGCCGTCGATGGGATCGCGCGGGTGTATGCAGCATTGCGCTGCAGTTGATTTTGCATAAAAAATAGCCCTTTGCCAGACGGCAAAAAGCTTCAGACTTGATAATATTCAGAAACGAGCGCAGCGATCCCTTAAGCAGCGAGAAGGAACGAGCCTTTCTTTTGGGAATAGACACCTTTTGAAAGGCGACAGGAACATTACTTATATGATATGCAGATTATGTGTCGGTGTCAAGATTTCAAACAGCATAGCTTGACACACAACAAGTTGACATAATTTAAAGTGTGTCGGACACTGAGACATCCCTCAAAAGCCAGATTGCGCTGAGCGGCTTGTTGCGCAGTGTCATCAGCGCTGTGCTTGATCCAATGTCCTGCCGTGTCCTTATAGCTTTGCACGAGACGCAAAGCTCTGCGGTAGACACTTTCGTCATCTGCTCCAAAGAGGATCATCGTTGAGGCGCAGCTGCTGGACACACCGTCATCTGGATAGATTTCTAAGATTCCGATATTTGTACCATGGCAGATCGCAATCGCCAGTAGTGCCGAATATGATGTACGATTTGTCTGCTGAATTGCATTAAGCCCGATAAAGCTATTGTAACTGCGACTGTGCCAAACGGAGCAGTGGGGAGTGCTGATCAGTTTTCGAGCGTGTGCGGTTTGCAGCGCGTCACAAAACAGCGCAAATCGTATGGGCAATACTGAAAAATCAAGTTTTCCGCATCCAAGCACATCAGCCGGAAGCAGCTCGGCGTTGCCATTAGGGGATGATTGATTTGTACTATACGCGATTCCGTGCGTCGCATCAGTCTTTGATAATCTTCATCCCGTAATCTGAGACTGTAACTGTCTGCTAGAAGATCGGATATACTCATACTTTGGTGTACCACAGAGCGGACTTTCTGCGCGCATTGTGTAAAGCCGTGATACAGGAGCGGAGCAAGGCGCGCTTGTGCTGCTGTCCAATGGGCGCGCAGCATCTGCACCGGAACTTTTACTGAAATCGGTTTTTGACACTCCGTATATGTTGCTTGATGCCGGGTGATGATCCACAATGACAATCTCGCGAGGATTTGGCAAATTACGAATGCGTAGGTGCACAACAAAGCGATATGTTCCAAACTGAAGATACGCTATCTCTAAGCAGCCATATGGCAATTGTGGCAGGTAGCAGGAGAGTTTCCTTGAAAACGGCGCATACGTAATCGACTCGTCTGATTGAAGAACAGCGTGTGTTTGCTCTGCAAACTGGTACTTTGCCGCGCAATAGAGCCAAGCTCGGTTTTGCTCCGCCGCAAGGCAGCTCGGACGGTCATCCCGCAACTCGATTTGATATTTGTCTGAGCATGGTATCGGTCCTGAATTCATAATATAATTTTCGATAATTTCTCCCGTTAGAATCGACCGAATCAATGCACCGTCACAGCACGCTGTGAGTGCTGCAAACGCCACGGTATCCGGAATTTTATAAATTATTTGCCCCGCCTGAAACGTATGGAATTTTTGAAGAAATAACTCGGGACGTCGAAATAGATCCAGCTCATATGGTGCTGGACATTTTGCCAATTCCGTGTCTACACAAATTTGATGACAGTCTATCCTCGCTCGTTGAATGCGCTTACCAGCAAGGCTGTGGCTTTCGGGTGTCACGCTGTCACGCAGCGTTTTGTAGCGATTCCCAATATGCAGCAACCCGAGCTGGGTCAACGGAACAGCTACAATTTCTGGTTCTGGATGCGTCGTGCTTGGATCGACAAAGCATGCGGCGATTCGATCGTATTTGTCGACGAGACCGAGTGCGTAAAGTTGTTTTGGCTTCTCAAACATAATGATATCTGGCATATAAGAGCCTCCTTTTTGTGTTTTTAGGCTTCCCATTATTATCATGCATACATGAGAAGAAAAGTCAAGATTTTGAGGCAAACAAGAATATAGTCTTTCGTTAAAGATTAACCAAATCAAACAACAGGACAAAAAATATGCTGCGATCCATGAAATTTTTTGCCCGGTTTTACGAGAAAGCGCCTTGGTGCTGCTTTTATATGCTGTGCATAAAAACTAAAACGCGAAATTGTGCAGCCATACAAATTTTTAAAAACATTCGAAAAAATAAGAAAATACAAAGAAAAGTTCAGAACATGCCTTGAAATGATTAGGAGAAAACCGTAAAAAATTTCTCATTCAGGTTTCATTCCGGACGAAACTCGAAATCGCCTATTTTGTGGTAATATTTATATGGTAAAATATAAAGAAAATCGGTTGAAATCACATGATTTCAACCGATTTTTGATGGTCCGAGTGACTGGATTCGAACCAGCGGCCTCTTGAACCCCATTCAAGCGCGATACCAAACTTCGCCACACCCGGATAGCTATTGAATTAGCTTATGTATCATAGCATATCCAGTCTGGTTTTGCAAGAGGTTTTTTATTTTTTTCGCTGGTTTGCCGTCAGGCCAGCAGCTCGGCGGCTGCGGCGGCGAGGGTGTCGAGCTGGCGGGTGGCTTCTTCTACGGTAGGCTTGACCGCACTGAGGTAGGCTTTGATCTTCGGCTCGGTGCCGGAGGGGCGGATGATGAGCTTCGCGCCGCCGGGCAGGCGGTATTCGAGCACGTTGGCCTTCGGCAGGCCGGTGCCGTCCTGCTCGTAATCCGTAAAGCCCTCGACTTGCAGGCCCGCGACGCTCTGCAGCGGGTGTGTGCGCAGGCCGGACATCAGCGACGCCATCTTCTCCATGCCGGTCTCGCCGGCAAAGGTGAAGCTCTTCTGCGCGTTGCAGAAGCAGCCGAACTCGGCGTAGAGCGCGTCGATCGCGTCGCCGAGCGTCATACCCTTTTTCGCGTACCAGGCCGCGGCCTCGCAGATGAGCAGCACGGCGTTGACCGCGTCCTTATCGCGCACGTGCGGGCCGGAGAGGTAGCCGTAGCTCTCTTCAAAGCCGAAGATATAGCGCTCGGGATGACCACCCGCCTCCAGCAGGGCGATCTGCTCGCCGATATACTTGAAGCCCGTCAGCACGCGGCGCAGTTCCACGCCGTATTTGTTGGCGACGGCCGTGACCATGTCGGTCGAGACGATCGTCGTGACGGCGACGGGGTTTTCCGGCATCGTGCCGTTGGCGATGCGGCTGCGGCAGATGAAATCCAGCAGGATGACGCCCATCTCGTTGCCGGAGATGAGGCGGTAGCCGCCCTTGCCGTCAGGTACGGCGGTGCCGCAGCGGTCGCAGTCCGGGTCGGTGCCGATGAGGATGTCGGGGTGCACGCGGTCGCAGTACTGCAGGCCGAGCTCCATCGCCTGGCGGATCTCGGGGTTCGGGTACGGGCAGGTCGGGAAATGGCCGTCCGGCTGCTCCTGCTCCTTGACGATGGTCATGTTCCGGATGCCGAGCTTCTGCGTGAGCTTTCTGACGCATTCGAGTCCCGCGCCGTTGAGCGGCGTATAGACGAGCTTCAGATCCGCAATGCCGTCGCCGCTGCCGACGCGCTGGGCATAGACGGCGTCTACAAACGCGTCCAGCACCTCGTCCGGGATATACCGGATGCGGCCGGCGGCGAGCGCGGCGTCAAAGTCCTCTGTTCTTGCGGCCGTGAAATAGTCCATCTGCTCCAGCAGCGCGACCACGCGCTTGGCGGCCTCGGGCGTCATCTGGCAGCCGTCGGAGCCGTAGACCTTGTAGCCGTTGTAGGCCGCGGGGTTGTGGCTGGCCGTCACGCAGATGCCAAGGCCGCAGTGCAAATGCCGCACGGCGAAGCTCAGGGCCGGGACCGGCTCGAGCCGGGGATAGAGATACGCCGTGATGCCGTTGGCAGCGAAGACCGCTGCAGCCTCCCGGGCGAAAACGTCGCTCTTGATGCGGCTGTCATGGCCGATGGCGACGGTCTTCGGCAGGTCCGTCTCGTTGAGATAGTCGGCGACCGCCTGCGTCGCGCGGCGGATGACATAGATATTCATCCGGTTCGTGCCCGCGCCCAGAACGCCGCGCAGACCGGCCGTGCCGAACTCCAGATCGCGGTAAAAGGCGTCAGTGATCTTGTCCGCGTCGTTCTGCATGGCGGCAAGCTCCTGCCGCAGCTCCGGGTCCAGCGTCTTCTGCGCACACCAGTGCTGATATCGTTGTTCCGCAAGTTCCATATCTGCATTCCTCCCGCAAATTGCTTTTTTGTATTATACCATAGCCTGTACATTGTGGCAACCGGCAGAAAACGCGCAGACGGCTGCCTGCGCGTTTTGTGTTATGCGTAGCTCAGTGCTTCGCCGATCTGGTCCGGCATGCTGCCGCCCGCTTCGATCAGGGGCAGGTACCAGTCGTCGTAGTAATACGGCAGGAGCGATTCGTCCGCAGCGCGCACATCCTCCCAGTCCATGCCCCAGGGGCGCAGATAGATCGTATAGACGAAGGAGCTGCCGCTGCCCTCTGGGTCGGTATAGACGCCGGAGATGCAGATCATGTCGTGATACGGCATGGATTCGGGCGCAGCCGCGTCGATATACCACGCGTCCGCACCGGTCAGCGGGCAGTTCAGGAAGCTGCCGTCTGTCGAGACGAGCCGTCCGCTCGTCGTGAGATCGGCCTCCGCCTGCACGCTTGCCTGGGCGATGTACTCCCCTGCCTCGCAGGAATCGTCCCAGAGGGTGAGCGTTCCGCTGCCGTCCTCGCCGAGGTCGATGCGGGCACAGGCATCCCACCAGCCGCCCTCGCTGAGCGCGTAGTCGCCGGTGCCGGACTCGATGATCCACCAGCCGTACCAGTCGCCGTTCCAGAATTCGTTCTGTGAAGCGGTATGCAGCGACGGATCCACCGGCTCCGTCTGCATTTCATAGGGCGCAAAGAGCCTTCTGCCGATCAGCCCCCACAGGACAGCCAGCAGCACCAGCACGCCCGCAACGATCCCGATGATGAGCGGCGCTTTGGAGCGCTTTTTCGCCGGCTTCGGCTGCGGCGCGGGATACGGAGCCTCCGGCGGAGGCGGGAAGGCGTCCGCGCGCTGCGGCTGCGGCGCGGTGGGCTGGGTCTGCGCCGCGGGCTGCGGCTGGGGCGTCTGCTGCTCAAGCGCGGCGCCGCATTCGGTGCAGAACTTCGCGCCCTGCTCTACCTCGCTGCCGCAATAGGGACAAAAAGCCATATTCGTTCTCCTTTCCTTCGCCGCTCGCGTAAGGCTGCGGCGCAGTCCGTGATCTTCCATCTTTATTCTACGGGGACGCGCCCCGGTTTGTCAATCGTCGCCTTCGCGCAGCAGTGCCCAGCCCTCGCCGAACGAATCCGGCATCTGCGCCGTGCCCTGCGCCAGAAGCCGCGCGTACCAGCTGTCGTAGCCCGGCGGCATCATATCCTCATACCAGCAGCCGCTCACATCCCCTGTCCGCACGTCGGACCAGTCCACGCCCCACGGCCGCAAATACAGCCGGATCCGGAACCAGCTGTCCGACGCCGGGTCGCCCGCAAGGGCGCTGAGGCAGATCATCTGCGGGAAATTCCGCACGTCCGTCCGTGCCGGGTCGCAGCTCCAGCCGTCTTTCTGCAGCGTTTCGTCCCAGAACTTCCCGCTTTTCAGCGCCAGACTGCCGGACGGGCCCTCGCCCTTGGCGAAGCGGATCTTCATTTTGCCGATGCGCTCGCCCGCGGCCGTCTCGGTATCCCAGACCTCGATGCTCCCGGCGTCCTCCGTCCGCGTGATGCGGGCGCAGGCGGCCCAGGCGCTGTCCTTGAACTCGTCATAGTCGCTGCCCGCGTCGACGATCGCGTACCAGCCGTACCAGTCGCCGGGCCAGCTGATCGCATCCGGCTCGGGCGATTCTTCCGCGGCCGGTCCGGCTTCTTCCGGCTGCGCGGGTTCCTGCGCCGGTGCGGCGCTTTGGCGGAAGCTCAGGCGGATGTCCGCGCCGAACAGGTCTGTCTCGATCCGCCCGTTTTCCAGCGTTCCGCGGCAGGTCTCGCGGCCGGAGGTCAGCGTGAGCGCCGTCCCGTCCAGCTGCCAGCGAAATTCCGCCTCGTCGCCGCCGAGGCAGAGCGTCCCGCGCCCGTCCTCCCGCAGCTCCAGATAGCTCTCGCCGCTGTAGACCTCGTCCATCGGCGTCCGTTCGCCGCCGTAGATGCAGACCGACTCGCCGGAGTATCGCCCGGCAGCCGCAGCCGGGACAGCCGAGCCCTGCGCGCGGCACGCGCACAACAGCACGCAGAGCGCCGCCAGCAGCATCCATCCTGCATTCCGCTTCATCCCGGCCCTCCTTCGCCGCCTTTCGGCTGCATCCCTGTTTTTTCCTCTGTTTTCAGTATAACGCATCCGCCCCTGCCGCGCAAGCATAAAGTCTTTGCCGCTCAGAGTCGTCTTTTTCAAACGGCTATTGACGAACACGGCGAGGCTGTGTATAATGGGCTTACTACTTAGGAATACTAAATAGTAATACTAACGTTGGAGGATGCGTATGGAGGACCGATATGTACAGCAATTCAAAAAAGGCTCTCTGGAGATGATCCTCCTGTCCCTGATCGGGCGCAAGGAGACCTACGGCTATGAACTGATCGCCGCGCTCAACGCCAGCGCATCCGTGCTGGGCTATGCAAAGGAAGGGACGATCTACCCCATCCTGTACCGCCTGCAGGAGGGCGGGCTGATCCGGTGCCGTCTGGCTCCGGCGGCGGCAAACGGGGGCGCAAAAAAATATTACTCCCTCACGCCCCGGGGCAAGGAAGTATTGCAGGAATTGATCGGGTTCTGGGCGAGCTACGCGGACTGCGTCAACGCCTTTCTCGCCGCTTATCAGCAAACGGAGGAAGCCAAATGAAAAAACAGTATATCCGGCAGGTCAGAAAGGGCCTGCATATCCCCCGCAGCGCGAAGACCGAGGTCGTGCGGGATCTGCAGGAGATCTTCGCCTCCGCCGCGGAGCACGGAGAAAGCGAGCAGCAGGTCGCGGAGCGGCTGGGGACGCCGCGGGAATTTGCCGACCGGACTGCAGAGCAGTTCGGCTTCGATCCCGCCGCGCGCCGGAGGCAAAACCGGCTGATCCAGATCGCTATTTCTCTCGCCGTGGCCGCCGCCGCGTTCGCGCTCTATGCCGCCGCAGCCGCGCAGCGCGTGCCGCCCGGCGCGATCGGACAGGCGGACGCCATGACGAACATCCGGGTCGAAGGGGCCGGGTTTGACGTGACCCTGCTCCTTCTCGCAGCCGGGGTCCTCGCGGCCGCGTTTGCCATCCTCCAGCTCATCCGGGCCGCCCACAGCGGCAGGAGGGCGGCATGAAGAAGCTTGTTTTGGTTGCTGCGGCCCTTTTCCTGCTGTCTCTGGCGGCATGCTCCGATTCGGCGGCCCCTGTACCGTCTGACGGGGATGCGCAGACGGGCATCGTCATGCTGGACGCGGGGGTGTGGCCCGAAAACGACTATACGGCGGGGCTTCCCGTGCCGCCCGGCCGCGTTGCGTGGGCGATGCTGGATCCCGGGCACGAAAGCTGCAGCATCAGTCTCACCGATCTCACCGAGAATGACTACCGCAGCTACCGTAAGCAGCTGGAGCAGGCAGGCTTTACCGTACTGGAAGAGACGTCGGAGGAAGTCCGCGGTCAGGCCTACGTTTCCATCGGCACGCTTCTGTCCGGCGAGACCGTCAGTCTGAGCATGAGCTACATCCCCGGCAGCCTCACGCTCTATCTCCGCCCGCCGGTCTGACCTCTCCTTAAAAACAGCGCCTCCGTATGACCCAGGTCATACGGAGGCGTTTTCTTTGTTCAGCCCTCCGGGAGGGGCTCGAGCGTCCAGAATTCCGTGTGATGGGTGCTCTGCCCCGGCGCAAGTCTTGCGAGCACGCCGAGCGTTTCAAGCTCCATGACGTCAGGGTTCAGATACAGCTCCACGTTGCAGCCGTGGTCGGCGCACTGCGCGATCGGATGGACCTCACAGCTGACCGTCAGCCGCTGGCCGAGATTTTCCGCCGTGATCTTCCCCTTCGCCGTGTAGACGCCGAGCTTCAGGCTCGTGCCGCGCGGCAGATGGCGCGCGCAGATCTCCTCCGGCCCGAACTGCAGCCGCTCATCCGCGAGCGACGTCTGGCCCCAGAGCGACAGGACGCGGCCGGGCGTGTATTCCCCTGCCGTTCCACCGGGGAACGGGATCCGGGCCGTCCCGCCGCCGCGGAGCGTGCAGACGCCCCAGGCGGCCGCCTGTACGGTCTGCGGATTGCGGTTCGTCAGGATATGCTCCGCCGACAGCCGCCCGTCCGGCAGAAAGCGCAGGATGAGCGTCTTTTCAAAGCCGGTCCAGGGGTCGGTCCGCTGCCGCAGGCAGACGCCGTCCGCGAGCAGCTCACAGGCGACCGGCGCGTTGTCCGGGTAGTAGGACCGCGTGCTCTCCGGTGAGGACCAGAAGCGGTGCCCGCCGTAGATGCGCCAGCCCGCCTCCGTCGCCAGTCCGTCGGACAGATCATCCGGCTGGCTGTAAAAGAGGTTCGGCTTCCCCGCGCAGCTCAGGTGCACGATGCGGATGCCGAAATCCAGCGCGGCGGCAGCTTCCGTCCGGCCGTCGGACAGCCAGATCAGATTGCCGCGCTTCGCGTCCATTCTGTGTTCGATCTGCATAGGCGCTCCTTTTTGAAAAGGGAGCGGCAGCGCCGTTCCCTTTTCGTGTGTTTTATAGATGCTGGTACGCGTCCGTGACCTGCTTGCACAGGTGCTCCAGCGCGACCTGGAAGAACTGCTCGCCCTTTTCCGGCGCAGCATCGCGCGGGTCGCGGACGACGCACTTGTCCGCAGGCGGATGACCGGTGAACACGCAGTCGTCCGCGATGCCCCAGTCGGTGTATTTGAGCTTCACATCCCGGGGCGGCAGCTGGGAAAGATCGACACAGCCGTCCGTCAGATACTGCATGAGCGAGGTCTCCACGTCGCAGGCGTGGCCGAAGTCGATCGTCTCGCCTTCGCGGGCGATCGTCGGAAAGCCGACGATGACCTTCGAGGGCGTTTCGTTCGAAAACTCAACGGCCAGCCGTTCGAGCGTCGAGGTCTGCCCCCACGCGCCGTGGCCGTTGACGATCACGATGAGCCGGTAGCCCTGCTGCACCAGCAGCCGCAGGTGCTCGCGGACGATCACGGCGAACATGTCCTCGCGGGCGTAGAAGCTCTTCATGCTGTTTTTCGGCACGTCCATGCCGAGCACATATAGCCGCTCCGGGTTTTCAAAGCCCTTGTCGCGCAGGATCGACGCCGGGCGCTCGCGCTCCGTGCCGATGAACAGCGTCGGCATTACGACGCCGCCGGTCCTCTCCGCCGCGCACCTAGCCAGCGACTGCGCCAGCAGCGCGTCCGTGCCGTAGGGCATGGCGGGGCCGTGCCACTCCAGCGGGCCGACCGGCAGGTAGACGATCGAGCAGCGCTCGCGCTCCGCCAGGATCTCGCCCGGCCGCAGAAGCTCCAGTTGTACCGTTCTCATAGACGCCTCCTCCTCTGCTCAGATCAGTGCGGATTCTTCCTTTCGGGACCAGTCGCCCACGCTGCGGTAGCCGGCGGGGAGGGCGGCGGGGGTCTGGAACGTGGACTGCAGCTGGCAGAAGCTGCCCGTCTCCGCGCTCGTCATGATGCCGTGCATCGTCTCAAAGACGTGGTAGGCCATCTCCTTGCTCGCGCGGTGGTCGCGCCCGGCCAGGATGGACCAGGCCATCTCCGCCGCGCCGAGACCGCGGGAGTTCTCCTGATACCCGTGCGTGAACGGGAATTCCACCGGCTCACACAGCGGCTTCTGCAGGTACACCGGCGCGCCGAACTGGTTCGGGTCGCCCATGGTGAGGATGCCCTCCGTGCCGTAGATCTTCAGGCACGTCTCCTCGTCCTCGATGCAGTCGGAGTTCATGTGCAGTGTGCCCAGAACACCGTTTGCGTACTGCATCGTCGCCGAGATGACGTTCGGCACCTGCACATCGTATGCCTGGCCGAAGCCCGGCGCGCCGATGCGGGTGTTGACGCGGTCGGGGTCATTCGTCGCCGTGAACGCGGCGACGGACCGGACCGGGCCGAGGATGGCGGCCAGCGCCGTCAGGTAGTAGCCGCCCATGTCGAAGCCGATGCCTGCGCCCTTCTTGGCCAGATGCGTCAGGAACTCGGCGTAAATGCCGTAATCGCGGGAGATGGACGCGCGGCAGCTCAGGGGCTTGCCGATCAGGCCCCTGTCCACGATGTACTTGGCCGTCTGCACGGAGGCGCCGAGGAAGGTATCGGGCGCGACGCCCAGATGCAGACCCTTCTCATTCGCGATCTGCACCAGCTCCTTGCCCTGCCAGAGGTCGACGGCGATCATCTTCTCACTGAACACGTGCTTGCCCGCCAGCAGCGCCTGCTTGATGATGGGATAGTGGGCCGCGGGCGTGGTCAGGCAGATGACCATCTCGATCTCCGGATCCGCGCAGATCTCATCGAGGCTCATGGCCTTGATCCCGAACTTCGCGGCGCTGGCGTTCATACGTTCCACCATCAGGTCGCTGCACGCGACGAGCTCCATGACCGTGAACTTCCCATTCGTGAGGTTCGTCATGTAGATATCACTGATCGAGCCGCAGCCGACGACGGCGGTCTTGATTCGTTTCATTTGGATGCCCTCCTGCTTTTCTTACAGGCCCGCGATGACCTCGCGGATGTGCTTGGCGGTAGCGTTGATCTCCTCTTCGGTCGAGTTGATGTTGATGCCGCAGCCGGAGCCCAGGCCCTTATCCACGACGCCGATGGAGATGTTGACCGCGCGGTCCAGGATGTCGTCCGTCTGCGGGAGCATATGCTTCTCATACGTCCGGTCGGACAGGTGGAACGGATGGTTGTCGGTCCAGGTCTTCTTATCGAGGATCTGCTCCATGTTGTTGTACACGTGCCAGCCGGACTTCGCGATCGGAGCCGTGCCCATGGCGGCGCAGAACTTGTCCGCGAGCTCCCTGGTATCGAACAGGAGCGTCAGCAGCGTGGCGCACTCCTTCTCGTCGTTGATCTTCCGGAAGCCGAGACCGTCGATGCCCTGCAGCTGGTCCTTGAGCTCCTTCTTCTTCGCGCGGAGCGTATCGAGGATGCCGTCGAGCTTCCGCCCCTGGGCGACTGCGACCGCGCCGGACAGCTCGTTCATCCGCATGTTCATGCCGACCATCGAGCGGTTGCCGACCTCGACGCCCATCCGGCAGAGCTTATGGCCCTGATCATGGAAGCCGAAGGCGCGCTCATACAGCTCGTCGCTCGACGTGCCGACGAAGCCGCCGTCGCCGGTGGTGATGGTCTTGAAGACGTTGAGGGAATATGCGCCCATATCGCCGATGGTGCCCACGCGCTTCCCATGATATGCCGCGCCGACAGCCTGGCAGCAGTCTTCAATGACGTACAGGTTATGCTTCTTCGCGATCTCCATGATGGGATCCATATCGCAGGGGTTGCCCAGCATATGGACCGGCATGATGGCCTTCGTCTTCGGGGTGATGAGCGCTTCGATCTTCGTGGGGTCGATGGTCAGCGACTCGTCGATCTCCGCGAGGACGGGGATGGCGTTCATCATGGCGATGGTCGCGATGGAGGCGATGAAGGTATAGCCGGGGACGATGACCTCGTCGCCCATGCCGATGCCGAGCGCCGCCAGGCAGCACATCAAAGAGCCCGTGCCCGAGCTCGTGGCGACCACGTGCTTGTGGCCCAGCCGCTCTGCCATTTCATTTTCGAACGTGACGACCTTCGCCTGGAAGCCGTCCACGCCCGGCGTGCCGTAGCGGAACAGATTTCCCCCATCCAGCACATCCAGTACTTCCTTGCGCTCTTCCGCGCCCAATACATAAGATCCAGGTCCGCCTGCCATTTTGTTTTTCCTCCTGTTTTCAGTTCGTAGTGATGTAGTGGTTTTTTATTTTTCAGGGAAGCACACGCTCAGTCAGGCGCGTGCGGTAGCCGTCAAGGGCGCGGACGAAGCCTTCTGCGTATTTGCAGCCGGCCTGCATGCCGCGGAACTCGGACGTGATGCGGATGGTGTCGTAGAAGCGCTCGGTATCGCCGCCGAGCTGCGCATAGTTGTCGGCCATCCACTGCTTCTGGCTCTCCATGCAGGAGAGCATCTTCATCTTCGTGTCGAAATAATCGGTGATATCGACGTAGTCCGTCGGCACGAAGCCCATGGAGTTCGCGGGCTCAAAATACCAGATGGACGGAATGACGTTGTAGGGCGGCTCCTCCGTCTTCAGGTGCGCGATGGGGATCATGACGGCGATATCGTTGATGATCTTGCTGGTCAGCATGTGATCGGGGTTGTAGTCGTGCGGGTTGTGCGTGAAGATCACGTCCGCCTTGCAGTGCCGGACGAGATTGATGAATTTCAGCCGGGTCTCCCGATCGATCTCGAAAAACATCTCATCGTCATAGTCCAGGCAGATGTATTCCGCGCCGATGATCGCGGCGGAATTGGCTGCCTCCTGCTTGCGGATGCGGCCGATCTCCTCCATCGTATGATGGGCGGAGCCGATGTTGCCGTTGGTGGCCGTGGCGATGAAGACCTTGTGGCCCTGCGCGGCGTATTTTGCCAGAGTTCCTGCGCACATGGTCTCGACGTCATCGGGATGTGCGCCAACTGCGAGAATATTCATACGATTGATTCCTTTCTGTCAGACTTTTTCGTGTCTTCTTTCCATATATTTGTCGCTCACAATGACCACCAGCAGAATGAGGCCCTTGACGAACGGCTGCAGCGGGGCGGGGATGGAGAACATGGTCATCGCATTGTAGATGATCTTGAGCAGCACCACGCCGCCGACCGTCTTCAGCGCACCGCCCCGGCCGCCGGCCATGGACGTGCCGCCCACGATGACCATCGGGATGACCTCCATCGGGCCCTGCAGCGCCAGGTTGCCGGAGGCGGAGAACTGCCGCGTCATCATGACGACGCCGCCGATGGCCGCGAACAGGCCCTGGAAGATGTATGCGCTCCAGATATAGTTGCGCGCCTTGATGCCGAGGTTATCCGCGACGGAGATGTTGCCGCCCACGAGGAACAGATTACGGCCGAACTGCGTATTGCGCAGAAACAGCTCTGTCAGCACCGCCAGCAGCAGGAAGAAGAAAAATACGATCGGGAAAATGTTGAACAGCTTGATATTGTTGATCGCCTGCAGCACGGGGTGCGGCACGGAGACCGGGGTCTGGTTCGTGATGGTCAGGGCGATGCCCTTGTACGCCAGCTGCATCGTCATGGAGACGATGAACGGCGACAGGCGGAACGTGGCGACGAAGAAACCCGTCACCGCGCCGCAGGCGCAGCCGACCGCGATGGCCGCGAGCAGCGCCAGCAGGAAGTTCATTTCCGCCTGCAGCATCATCATGAAGATACAGGCCGAAAGCGCGATGACCGAACCGAACGAAATATCGAGCTGGCCGACCAGCAGGATGAACGTGAAGCCCAGCGCCACGATACCGTAGCCGGAGATGGAATCCGCAATGGTGAAGATATTGTACGGGGTGAAAAAGTTTTTGTTGACCAGCGACATGATCACGAAGATCAGCACCGCCAGCAGCGGGATGCGGTAGTCCTTGCATGCTTTCTTTGCCAGCGTCATATCGTTCACCTCTTTTTCAGATTATCCAGGTTGATCGCCAGCAGCAAGATCGCGCCCTGCACGATGTACTGCACAGCCGTGCTCAGGCCGAACAGCTGCAGGATGTTGGAGATCAGACCGAACGTCACCGTACCGATGAACACCTGCACCATGCCGCCGTGGCCGCCGTAGAGGGCGTTGCCGCCGATGATGGAGCAGACCGCGCCGTTGAAGTCGCCGCCGACGCCCGCGCCGTCTGACGCGCTGGTGAAGCGGGCGGCATAGATGACCGCCGCGATGCCGCAGCAGAAGCCCGCCACGGTATAGGCGATGACCTTGACGCGGTTGACGTTGATACCGGCAAGGAAGGCCGATTTCTTGTTTGCGCCCGTCAGCAGCATCTGGCGGCCGAAGGTCGTCTTTTTGATGACGATCTGCAAAATTACCATGACCGTGATCCAGATCAGCGTACAGATCGGGAAGCCCAGCAGGTTCCCCTGTCCCAGCTGCTTGAACCAGTCGATCTCAGCCGGCAGGTCGATGCGGATGATCTCGCTGCCCGCGCAGTACCACTTGGCCAGCGCCTGCGCCATCATGCCGGTCGCCAGCGTGATCATGAAGCCCTCGCCGGAGCCGCCGCGCGTGAGCTTCATCAGAAGCCCGTTAATGAGGCCCAGCACAAGCCCCGCCGCCAGCGCGACCACGATGCCGACCGCGCCGCTGCCCGTGGACTTTTCAAAGCCGATGCAAAGCACCGCGCTCAGCGCCATGACATGGCCGATGGAAAGATCGAAGCCGCCGACGAGCAGCGTCATCGTACAGGCCACGGCCAGCATGCCGTTGACCGTGATGCGGCGCAGGACGTTCAGGATGTTGTCCATGCTGAAGAAGTTGTCTGAGGTCAGCGCGCCGACGATGATCAGCGCGAACATCAGCAGTAAATTCGTATTGTTCCGGATCCAGTCGCCTACCGAGGCGCCGTCCAGCCGTTTTTCAACCGTTTGATTCATACGCTCTCCTCCCGTCAAAGCGCATAGCGCATGACTTCCACGGCATTGATCTTGTCTCCCGTCAGCTCGGCGACGATGGCGTCGTCCTTGACGACGAGCACCCGGTCGCTCATGCCGAGCACCTCCGGCAGCTCGGAGGAGATCAGGATGACGGCCTTGCCCTGGGCGGCCAGCTCATTGATGATGCCGTAGATCTCCCACTTCGCGCCGACGTCGATGCCGCGCGTCGGCTCGTCCATGATCAGGATCTCCGGGTCGGCGTTCAGCCACTTGCCGATGACGACTTTCTGCTGGTTGCCGCCGGAGAGATTGCCGACCTTCTGGTTGCGCGAGGGCGTCTTGACGTTGATCAGCTTGATGTACTGGTCCGCGATCTCGTTTTCCACCTTCGCGCTCGTGAGCAGACCCCGGCGCAGCTTCGGCAGGTTGGCCATGCTCATGTTGGCCTTGATGGTGAAGTCGAGCGTCAGACCCTCGATCTTGCGGTCTTCGGTCAAAAAGGCGATGCCGTGCTTCTTTGCCGCGGCGGGTGTCTGGATGCGCACCTTCTGGCCGTGGACATACACGTCGCAGGACGTGATGTAGTCGACGCCGAACAGGCCGCGCATGATCTCCGTCCGCCCCGCGCCGACCAGGCCCGCGATGCCGAGCACCTCGCCTTTGCGCAGCGAGAACGATACGTTCTGCCTGCGGTCCTTGCGGCAGAGGTTCTCCACGCGCAGGATCTCTTCGCCGGGCACGGTGTCGCGTTTGGGGTAGGCGCTGCTGACCTCGCGGCCGACCATCATTTCCACGATCCGGTCGGGCGAGACCTCGCCGACGTTGACCGTCCCGATGATCCTGCCGTCGCGCATGACGGTGGCCGTCTCGCAGATCTCGAAAATTTCCTCCATCCGGTGGGAGATATAAATAACCGCAATGCCCCGTTTTTTCAGGTCGCGGATGATGTCAAACAAAGCGTTCAGTTCTTTTTTGGTCAGCGTGGCCGAGGGCTCGTCCATCAGGATGATCCGGCAGTCGCGGCTGAGCGCCTTGGCGATCTCCACCATCTGCTTGCCGGCCACGGTCAAGGACCCGACCTCGGTTCTGGGGTCCGCATCAAAGCCGATGCGGTCGAGCAGCTCCTTCGCCTTCCGGTTGATCTCCTTCCAGTTGACCCGCTTGAGGCCCTTCGAGAGCCGGCCGGCGAAAATGTTCTCCGCAATGGAAAGCTGATCCACCAGATTGAGCTCCTGGAAAATGATGCTGATGCCATGGGCGGCTGCAACCAGCGGATCGGTGATATCGACTTCCTTCCCGTCGATGAGGATCTGTCCTTCGTCTTTCTTGTAGTTGCCGTTGAGGATCTTCATGAGCGTCGATTTGCCCGCGCCGTTTTCCCCGACCAGAGCCCGCACCTCGCCTTCGGCGACGGAGAAGCCCACGTCGTCGAGCGCCTTGACGCCCGGGAACGACTTGCTGATATGACGCATTTCAAAAAAAGCATTGTTCACTGCATTGTCTCCTTTTTTACAGCAGCCGGGTGTTGTCCACCCGGCTGCTGCTGCATCTGATTGACGGTCGTATCCGAAAGGAAACTGCGGCTTAGTCGTGCGCTGCAGTGTCGGCATTTTCGGCGGTGACGAGCTCCATGCCCAGCCACTGGACGCGCTCGACGGTCTCACCGTCGCTGACGGCCTTGATGGTATCCATCGCGTCACGGGCAAAGAAGCCTGCGGGATAGGTGATGGTGAAGGCGAACTTGCCTTCCTTCAGGTAGGGGATGGACCACTCATAGAAGCCCTGGGAAGCGATGATGATCTGATCCTGCTTGCCGGCGGCCTCGATGGCGTTCCAGACACCCTTGGACATGCCGTCGTCCTGGACGAGGAATGCCTTCAGGTCGGGGTTGGCGGTGATGATGTCTTCCGCGGCAGCCTGGGCCTTCTGGGTATCCCAGTCGCAGTACTGCGTGGCGACGATCTCGATGTCGGGGTACTTGGCCAGCTCTTCTTCAAAGCCGGCGGTACGCTGCTGGGCGTTGTCAGCACCGGTCAGGCCGGCGATGATGGCGACCTTGCCGGACTCGCCGCCGATCTTGACGTACTCGGCAGCTTCCATGATGCCGGATTCCTTCTGGCCGAACAGGACCTTGTAGATCTTGTCGCTGATGCCGAGCTCATCGGCAAAGCCATAGTGGTCGACGACGATGATGCCGTTATCGGCAGCCTGGCCGACGACGGGCGCCAGCGCGGCATTGTCAACAGCCTGGATGGTCATGGCGTTGAAGCCCTGGGCGATGATGGAGTTGACCTGGTCGATCTGGGTGGAGGCGTCCTGCTTGGAATCAAAGATCTCGTAGGTCCAGCCCCACTCGTCACACTTTTCCTTGATGACGGCCTCGTACAGCTTGTTCCATTCGTTGTACTCGGCGAGGGAAATGGCGACCTTGAAGCCGTCTGCCGGAGCAGCGGTCTCGGTGGTCTCGGTGGTCTCAGCGGGTGCGGTGGTTTCTGCGGTGGTCTCGGCCTGAGCCGGCTCAGTCTTCGCAGCACAGGCCGCGAGGGCGAGGACCATGATCATGGCGAGAAGCAATGCGATGATTTTTTTCATTGTAGAATCCCTCCGTAATAATATATGTTGAAGGCGTCGTCCGCCCAGCAACCAGAAATGAAGTGCGCCGTGATAACTAAAATATTTAGTAAATTTATTTCTTTCAGTTGATTTCATTTAGATTTTAGCACACTTTATTTCTCTTGGCAATATTACATCCTACAAAATCCAGTTCGAATTTTTGTATAACATTCTAAAAAATTCGTTTTTCTTTTTGTTTTTCAGAAATACGGCCAGTTTTACCGATATCAAAGCTAAAGTTTTAGTTCAAGCGCCTTACCCGCAGTTTCCAGCCGTGCGGCTAACGCTTTTATCCTTTTACTAAAACTTTTAAATACCCTCTTGCATTCTTCCCGGGGTTCCAGTATAATGCAGGTAAAGACACGCGCAGTGTGCGCGCAGAAGGAGCTTTTTATGGGAAAGGTCACAAATAAGGACATTGCCGAGCGCGCCGGTGTCTCTGCCGCCGCCGTTTCGCTGGCCATCCACGGCCGCAAGGGCATCTCCGAGGCCACGCGCGCCAATATCCTCAGGATCGTGCAGGAGATGAACTACGCCCCGCCCTCCCGGTCGTGCACCGATTCGCGCGCCGTCGTGCTCATCCCCGGCACCGGGCTGCGGATGCCGCCCCCAGCCCTGCTGCAGGGCATCGCGGACTTTGCCGCGCAGCAGCGCGCGCAGCTGCACATCCTCACGCTGCAGCAGCTCATGGAGGATTTCCCCGCCAAGCTCACCGGCTGCATGCTGCTCGTCACCTTCGACGAGCTCGACCGCAGCAAGCTCGATCTGATCGCCTCCGCCTCCCCGGATATCCTGGTGCTGGACGGCAATTTCAGCCGCAAGCCGTTTTTCAACGTCCGCTGGGACTATGCCGCCGCGGCCTACCGCCTCGTGTGCTGGCTGACGCAGCTGGGCCACCGGAACTTTGTATATATCAATGAAGACTTCTCCCCCGACAAGAACCTGATCGTCTTCAGCGGCTTCCAGCGGCAGATTTTGCAGATGCACCTGCCGCTCAACCCGGTGCAGATCGTCATGGACGCGGGCAGCGACCCGCACGTCTGGTCGCACCTGCCCGAGATCGTGCGGAAGAACAACATCTCCGCCATCTTCTGCACCTCCGACCGCACCGCCGTGCAGGCGGCCGACCATCTGCTGCAGGCCGGGCTGCGCATCCCGGACGATATCTCCATCGCCGCGCTGAGCGTCGACGAGCCGCCGCAGCATCCGGTCTATCAGTTCACCCGCGTCGGCTTCCGGTCCGATATGCTCGCCGGCAGTCTGCCGGCGCTGATGAGCGCGCCCGTCGACCGGCGGGAGCTGCTCGTCCCCATCACCGACGTCATCCCCGGCAATACCACGGCCGCGCCGAAGTATGACCCCTCCGTCAAGCGTCTGGCGCTCGCGCTCATCCTGAAGGATCACCCGACCTACCGCGTCGTGCGCGCGGGCTTCCTCAACGCCGTGCAGCACCTGGGCTATCAGGCCGAGGTCGTCGGCATCTCCGACACGGACGAGACCGCGTTCCGCAGCGTCTGCCTGAGTCTGCTCGACCAGAATGTCGACGGCGTCGTTATGTGGCTGCCGCAGCCGGATATCATCCGCAAGCTCTCGGCTGCCGGGATCCAGGTCGTCTGCCCCCACAGTCTCTGCGCAGACGGTGAGGCCTACGGTCTGCGCGCCAACATCGCCGCTGCGCCGGAGCAGATCGCGCGCGACGTCGTCGCTTTCCTCGCAGAAAAGCTTGCCGGACGGCATGGCGTCATCGCCGTCTCCCAGTCGTCGGACAATGCGCAGGAAAACGCCGTCACCCGTGAGCTCATCCGCCTCGCAAGATCAAGTCTGCCGCATGTTGTCATCAACGCCGACTTGCGCTTTACCGAGCATATGGAAAAGAACAAGCAGCTCGTCATGGACTATATGAAAAAAACGCCGGACCTGCTCGGCGCGTACACGACGGCCGGCGCGGCCTGCGCCTGCTGGGCCGCGGCCAAGCGGGCGCTCGGCCGGGACGATATGATCATCGTCGGCACCGACTATACCGACGAGACGCTCGACCTTGTCGAGAGCGGCGAGGTGCAGGCCTTCGTGGCCCAGCCGCTGTACGAGGAAGCGCAGACGAGCGTGATCGCACTCGATACCCTCCTGCGCGGCAACAGCTACCCCTTCTTCACCTCGCTCGACGCGCCGCTCGTCACCCGGGCCAATATGGACCGCTACCGCAAGCTCCTGCAGGACGTCAACAACTGGTACGCATAAAAAGATCCCCGAGGACAACGTCTTCGGGGATCGTTCTGTTCTTTGTTATCCCAGCAGGAGCCTCTGCAGCTCCTCCGGGGAGGCGGCGAGGAAGTCCGCGCCCGCGGCCGTCAGCTCCGCGCGGCTGCCGTAGCCGTACAGCACGCCGACGGTCTGCACGCCCGCCTGATGGCCGCCCAGAATGTCATATTCCCGGTCACCGGAGAGGACCGCGCGGGAAAGATCGTCCGTGCCGTTCTCCCGCAGGACCCGCCGCACGACATTGACCTTCTTCCCGGCCTCCGGATCCTCCGCGCTGCCGCCGCAGACGCCCGCAAAATACTGCAGCAGGTCAAAATGCGCCAGTACCTGCCGCGCCATGGTCTCGAGCTTCGAGGTCGCGACATACATCCGCTTGCCCGCGCCCTGCAGCGCCTGCAGGCATTCCCGCACGCCGGGATACGGCTCGTTTTCCAGCCAGCCGGTCACGCGGTAGTATTCCCGGAACCGGTCGATGGCCGCGGAGATCTGTTCCTCCGGCAGATACTTGCCGAACGACTCCCACAGCGGCGGGCCGACAAAATAGCGCAGCTCCCGCTCGCTCAGGCCGTCGATGCCGAACGACTGCAGCGCGGTCTTCGCCGCGTGCATGATGCCCGGCCCGGAGTCCGTCAGCGTTCCGTCCAGATCAAACAAAAGAATATCCCAACCCATCGCCCAGCCTCCCAAGTCTTTTGATGCGATTATACCGGCCCACGCGCCCTCCTGTCAATGCGCAGAGCGCACAAAAAGGCTCCCCTTCCATGGGAGCCGGCACGAAGCGCCTGCGAGGCGGCCCCTTCCGCCCCTACAGAACGCACCATCCATGGCTCCCCTTACAGGGGAGCTGGCAGCCGAAGGCTGACTGAGAGGTTGTATCAAATTTGCAGCGACCTCTCCGTCTCGGTTTCGCCGAGCCACCTCCCCTGGAAGGGGAGGCTTGGGATCTGCGCACCCCAAGGCTTCCCCTATGAGGGGAAGGCTGGGATGCCGCCAGCCACGCAAAAAGGTGCAGACCAAATTTGTTGGCCTGCACCTCTTTTGCAGTTTGATTTTTACTCACTCGATCGCGATCGCCGTCGTCTTCGGCAGCTGCTTCGGGGCGCTCTTCGGGATGGAGAGCTGCAGGATGCCGTTTTCGAACTTTGCACGGATATCCTTCGGCTCCAGACCCTCGCCGACGTAGAAGCTGCGGCTCATCGAGCCCGCGTAGCGCTCCTGCCGGATGTAGCGGCCCTGCTTGTCGGTATCGTCCTTGTCGAGGCTCTTGGCGGCCTCGATGGTCAGATAGCCGTTGTTCAGCTCCACATTGACCTCTTCCTTCTTGAAGCCCGGCAGGTCGACATCCAGCTCATATGAGCCCTCGGTCTCCCGCACGTCGGTCTTCATAAGGTTCTTGCTGTGCTTGCCATAGAGCGGATCGCGGCCGCGCGGCAGCATCCTGTCCATATCAAACGGAACGTTCCAGAATTCATCAAACAGATTTTCACCAAAAATGCTGGGCACCATAAGTCATACCTCCATTCGTACTGCGCACCGGGAGCCAGCTCCCGGCGGGACTTGCGTACCCTTCATGTAACGACATTGTATTTTGTTCCCTCGGGACTTTCTTTCCGTCCCTCCCTCAGGAACAGCTTCAGTATAGCACCGGTTTTAGCAGTGTCAATAGTAGAGTGCTAAAATTCACAAAAGAAGCGAAATCTGTTCACAGTCTGATAAAAAATACAGGCGCCCGCACGGATGCGGACGCCTGTAACTGCTTTTTCCGTCAGATCATCTGGCACGAGACCTCCGCGTCGGGTGCGAGGATCCTCGCGTATTCGGCCAGCCGCTCCTGCATTGGGCGGAGCGCGGCGGGGTCCTGCCCCGGCACGCCGAAGACCGGATAGAACACATGGCGGCTGGTCTGCCGCGCGCAGGTCCGCGCGTCGGCGCCGGCGATCATGCTGAAGATGATGCCGCCCTCGTCGCGGGCGCAGAGATCGCCGGGATACGTATGGACCAGATCGCCGCGCAGCCCCACAAACGGCTCCTTCGCCTGGGCCAGATACAGCTCAGCCGGGCCGAGCAGCTGCTCAACATCATGCGTCCCCGTCAGCACGTGCGTTTCCAGCTCAGCCAGAAACGGCACGGCGGTCACGGCATTGCTCTTGGGGAACTCCCGGCCCTTGAGCAGCACGGATTCAAACTGCATCATGACCGGAAAGGTCTTTTTGAACTTCCGGAAGAACCGGAAATACGGATTCTGGCCGAACACGTCCGCACGGACATAGTCCCTGTATCGCCCGCACAGCGCAGCGAGATGCTCGTCGACCATGGCATAAAAGCCCGCCTCGTCCCAGCTTTCCTTGTCCGGATACCGGACCTCGACCCAGGCAAACGGGATCTGAGCCTCCTGCAGGGTCGGGCCCTTTGTGATCTGCAGCATATCAGCGCCTCCTGTCGTGTTTTTCCATATTATATCACACACGGCAGGGGCGCTGTCAAGCGGCCGCGGCCTTACTCCGCCAGCTTCTTGCCGAGGGCCTGGCAGGCGCTCAGCGCTTCGTCGTCCGGCGCTTCGCAGCAGGTCACGCTGTCAGCCGCCAGCCGGATGCCGGCAGAGGCGCAGTCCTCTTCCCACGTGCGCATCCATTCGCCGTCGCCCCAGCCATAGGAGCCGAACAGCGCGACAGCCTTGCCCGCGAGCGCGGACTTGATCCCGTCGAACATCGGTGCGAACTCCGTCTCCTCCAGCTCCTCCGCGCCCATGGCCGGGCAGCCGAGCGCGACGGCCTCCAGCGCCGCGACCGTATCCGCGGTGACGTCGGCCGACGTCAGGACGCTGCATTCCGCGCCTGCCTGCCGCATGCCCTCTGCAACTGCGTTTGCCATGGCCTCGGTGTTGCCCGTGCCGCTCCAATAGATCACTGCTGTTTTCTTCATAATCTGTCATCCTTTCTGGTCCCGGACGGCCGGTCTGCGGCCAGCCGGGTCTGCTTTATCGGTCTGCGACAGCTAACTTATCCAGGCCGGAGCCGGACTGCCAGCGCTCGCAGTAAACCTGCGTACATTTTTTATATTTTGCAAACGTCTGCCGCGCCTGCCGCTCGTCGCCGTACACCTTCCAGACGCCGGTGCATTTGGCGTTCGCCGCGCGGTTTTCGATGAAGCCCTTCACGTCCTCCGGCGGGTAGCTGAGAAACAGGCCGACCTCGTGCGGAAATTCCGCCGAGCTGCGCATCCGCCGCACGAGCGCCGCCACGCAGCCGCCGCAGCTGCCGCAGGGATATCCGGCCCCGGCCAGCAGTTTGGCCGCCGCGTCGGAATCCAGATCCCGCTGCAAAGCCGCCGGGCGGTAGAGATACAAAAGAGCCTTTCCCTTCGTAAACCGCAGCGGCAGCAGGCACAGGCCGCGGGCCTGATAGCGCCGGTTGAACGCGCGGATCTCGGCGAGCAGCGCCGCCTTGTCCTCGCACGGGCAGGGAAAGAGACTGCCCGTCTTGATCCCGGCGAGCGTCGGCGCGGCCTGCCGGATCACAAGCTCCTCTGACATCAGAATGCACCCTGCACGGCGTACTTATCCAAAATCCCGCGCAGCGCGGACAGGGAGCTCGTGTGGCAGCGCTCGATGATGGTGTTCTGCCCCTTCAGCTCGCTGAGCGCTCCCTGCACCATCTTGTGGGACATGGTATTGGTAAAAAAGATCATCAGATCGGGATTCCCCAGTTTGTTCCGAAGTCCGCCGGCGGGCTTCGTGAAGATCTTCGACTGACATTGATAGCTCTTGCAAAGGTCCTTATAGCGGCGTTCCATACATTCGTTGCCGCCCAAAATCACAACACTCATAAGCTCGTCCTTTCGGCTTGAATTTGGTTAGATATCTCTAACTAACAGATAGACTTTGCCCCTGTCTTCCGGTCCTCCGGACCCCCGCGCAGCTTTGGCTGCAGGGTTGGGCTCTCCCCATTTCAGTTAGAGTCCTTTAACCATCTGTCCGGATTATAGCACACCTTCCGCGCATACGCAAGCAGAAATTTCCCGGGAACGAAGAAAGTCCCGGCCCGGGGCAGTGCACTGCCCCGGGCCGGATCGTTTGACAGCATTTCAGCAGGTTTTTCGCCGCGCTCAGATCGCCTGCCCGTTTTTCAGCTGCAGCTGCAGCTTGTCGGCGATGAGCGCGATGAATTCCGAGTTGGTCGGCTTGCCCTTGGTATTCGAGACCGTGTAGCCGAAGAAGCGCTGCAGCGTCTCGAGATCGCCGCGGTCCCACGCGACCTCGATGGCGTGGCGGATCGCGCGCTCCACGCGTGAGGGCGTGGTGGCGAAGGTCTTGGCGACCTGCGGATAGAGCACCTTCGTGATGGCGTTGATGACGTCCATATCCTGCACGGCGATCATGATCGCCTCGCGCAGATACTGGTAGCCCTTGATATGCGCGGGCACGCCGATCTCATGGATGATCGAGGTGACCATGGCCTCGATATTGACCTCCTGCCGGCGCTGCGCCGACTGGCGGAGCTGGCCGTCGATCGCGGTCATCTCGTGGATGCGCTCGGCTACGGCGTCCAGCTCGCACGGCTTCGTCATAAAATACTGCACACCGAGCGACGCGGCCATCCCGGCCACATACTCCGTCATGAACCCCGTCAGCACCAGCGCTGCCGGCGGCTTGTCCATCTCCCGGGCGCGCTTGAGGACCGTGATGCCGTCCAGCTTCGACAGCATCAGATCCAGAACCAGCACATCCGGTTTTGCCGCGCGCATCAGCTCGACTGCGCGCTGACCGTCGGCGGCGGTACCGACGATCTCGTAGCCGGAAACCTGTTCCAGCCTCCGCTTGACGTGAGCGCAGAATTCCTCGTTCCCGTCTGCGATCAAAATTTTGACACGGTTTTCCATCTAAGACCTCTCCTCGTTATATGGTTTGTATCAGACACTGACTTTTTTATCGCTGCGACAACAATACTGTAACATATTCTGGAAATATTTTCAATTTATTTATTCTAGTTTTTTCCAGAATTTTTCGACAGATTTTGATTGCTTCTATTATGTCTGTGAAAAAACCGTTAAATTTCAAAGAAATTAAATAGATTCAATATTTTTATCTATATATAAAATGGATTCACATTCCATTTTCAATTATAGAACTCCATTTTCCGCCTTGTCAAGTATTTTCCTGTTTTTCTCCGTTTTGTCTTTTTCTTCCGCATGCATTTGTGCCAGGTGCACAAAAAAACAGGATCTGCCGCGCAGGCAGACCCTGTTTTTTCGAAAATTTCCGTCTCAGCTGAGGTATTCGCGTTCCAGATCCCGCACCATCCGCACATAGCGGGCCTTGCAGCTCTCGTTGCGCCCGGCGAGCAGGTCCTGATAGCAGGGCGCGAGATATTCCTCTCGGATGCGCGCGTAGCTCGCGTGGCGGTCCGAGCAGGTGTTGATGCAGGTGACGATGCCGGGGGCGATGTTGTAGTATTCCCGGATCAGTGCCTCGCCGTCGGGCTGGGAACGGAGATACCCGTCGCGGAAGGCGCGGAAGGCCGTCAGCTCTTCGCAGTCGTCCGGCTTGCCGAGCTCCTGGCAGACGGCCGTCGTGATGAAGCACAGACCGAGGAACTTCTTGCGGAAGCCGCCGGAGATGGATTCATAGTCGCCCAGATAGAACGGGGACTTCGGATACCGCTCCACCCACTGCTTCTGCAGGATCGTGACGAATTCCTCGCTGATCGGCAGCTGCTGCTTGCGCACCATCGGCACGAAGAAGATCGCAAGGACGATCTTTTCGTCCTCCATGTCGCCCTTCTTCTGCCACCCGGCCTCCAGCTCATCGAGCATGGCGGCGGCCGCGCGCCCGAGCAGCTGCGTCTGCTGCTCCGGGGCCACGCCGCGGGCCAGCTCCTGAATGACCGGCGCGCAGCCGGTCTCATAGGTCTCAAAGGCCTCGAAGAAGACGTCGCGCATGATCTTTTTCTGATAGCCGCCAAAGTTTTTGATGCACCAGCCGAGCCGGGAGACCGCACGGTCATAATACGCCGCCCGGTCCTCATCCGCCTCCTGCGCAGCCGGCGGCTCAGCCGCCAGCTGTTCCTTTGTCAGCCGCGCGCCGCAGTACATGCAGGAGAAGCTCGCAAGCTCCGCGGGGATGTGCAGCGTGTGCCCGCACTGCGGACACAGCCCGGTGATCATGTCTTCCATAGAAGCCACCTGCTTTCGTGAAGTTCCTTCTATTTTTTCATACTTTCGCGTTTCTGTCAAGTCCGGAAGCGGCCGGGGCCGCCAGAAGCTGTCCATTATCATTAAACGCACAGAGACTCAACTGAGTCGGCTGTGCGTTTTTTCTTTACTACAACCCCATAGGACGGAGGTGAGACT
>ERZ825896.855-NODE-855-length-37219-cov-23.383570_pt1 | contig 37219 bp, 35 predicted proteins | sample MGYA00519858_ERZ825896 | MGnify/ENA primary metagenome ERZ825896 (study PRJEB31778, sample SAMEA3449214) | human gut metagenome | biome: human gut; feature: human-associated habitat; material: faeces | place: United Kingdom | collected 2010/2012 ...
TTATAGATGAGGCAGAAAACCGAACCCTTTGCGCTCCCAGCTGAGCTACAAGCCCATAATTACCCTATCATTATACACATCCTGCGGGAAAATGCAAGAGCTTTTTCCGGGTTCTTTTCACTGCGCGTTCAGTATTGCTAATGCGCAATATAAATATTTTATATTTCACTTATGCCGAATTCGTGCTATACTATACCTGTTGCGCAGCGATAAGCGCTGCGTGGCCTGAAATGATATGCAAAGGAGCATCCGCTATGAGCAGAACCTTGGGTACTGTGGTACGGGGCGTTCGCGCTCCCATTTTCCGCGAGGGCGACAACGTGGTACAGATCACCGCCGACACCGTGCTGAATGCACTGAAGGACAACGGCATCACCGCCCGTGACGGCGATATCGTAGCCATTACCGAGTCCGTGGTGGCCCGCTGCCAGGGCAACTACGCCACGGTGGAGCAGATCGCCGCCGATGTCCGCGCCAAGACCGGCGGTCAGACCGTGGGTGTCACGTTCCCCATCCTCAGCCGCAACCGATTCTCCCTGTTGCTGCAGGGCATCGCCGCCGGTGTCAAAAAGGTGGTGCTGATGCTCAGTTATCCCTCTGACGAGGTGGGCAACCACCTGGTGTCCATGGACCAGCTGGACGAGGCCAGCATCGACCCCTGGCACGATGTGCTGTCCCTGGAGCAGTTCCGCGCCGCCTTCGGCGCCGTCATCCACCCCTTCACCGGCGTGGACTACGTGGACTACTACAAGACCATCATCGAGTCCGCCGGCGCTGAGGCGGAGATCGTGTTCGCCAACCGCGTCCAGGCGGTGCTGGACTACACCGACACCGTCATCTGCTGCGACATCCACACCCGCAAGCGCAGCAAGCGCCTGCTGGCCGCCGCCGGCGCCAAGGTGGTGCTGGGGCTGGACGACCTGCTGACCTCCCCCGTGGACGGCAGCGGCTACAACCTCCAGTACGGCCTGCTGGGCAGCAACAAGGCTGATGATGACCGCGTGAAGCTGTTCCCGCGGGACGCCAAGCCCGTGGCAGAGGCCATCGGAAAGGCCATGAGCGAGGCCACCGGCAAGCGCGTGGAGGCCATGGTCTACGGCGATGGCGCTTTCAAGGACCCCGCCGGCAAGATCTGGGAGCTGGCCGATCCCGTGGTATCCCCTGGCTACACCAGCGGTCTGGTGGGCACTCCCAACGAGCTGAAGCTGAAGTACTTGGCGGACAAGGAGTTTGCCGGTCTGTCCGGACAGGCCCTCAAGGATGCCATTTCCCAGAAGATCCGCGAGAAGGACGCCAAGGTCAGCCTGGTGGGCAACATGGTATCCGAGGGCACCACGCCCCGCAACCTCACCGACCTCATCGGCTCCCTGTGTGACCTGACCAGCGGCTCCGGCGACAAGGGCACTCCCATCGTCTATATTCAGGGCTATTTTGACAACTATACCAACGAGTAAGCTGTTTCTATCTCCTCACAAATGAAATAGAGAGGCGCGGGCCGTCAGGCCCGCGCCTCTCTGCGTTTATCCGGGGGTTCCTTCCACAGCGTAGGGCAGCTGCACCAGCGCGTTGTCTGCACGCTGGTAAAGCCGTCCGTCCCGGGCGTAGTACGTCTCGTTTCCCTCGTCGCACGTCACCGTCCACACAGGGGTGATGATATAGCTGCTGACGCCCTTGTCGTAGCCAAAGTAACCGGTGGGCGTCGGCAGGCTGCCGTCCGGCTGGACGCTGCGGACATAGCGGCCGATGTGGATGTGTACCGGCAGCGTGATCTCCACTGCGCCGCTGGGCATGGTGTAATGCGCCCGTTCCGCGCCACGGTACGTCTCCGGCATGGTGATGGCCAGCCCCGCGGTAGGGGCCTTCTTCAGCTCGCCAGTGAAGCCGCCGATGGCTGTGACCTTCACGCCCTGCACCGTGTCGGGGATAACGTAGTCGATGGCGTCGCCGGTGCCGTCCCAGCGATAGGTGCTGGCAAAGGCTGCCCCGTGGTCCTTCCGCAGGTAGAGCAGGACACCGTTTTCCTCCACGGCGTCCGCCGCATCGTAGTTCCGCAGGCTGGTCAGCCACAGGGTAGCGGCGGTCAGCACCAGCGCTGCGGCGATGCACAGCAGTCCTCTTTTCATGACACGGCCTCCGTGTCCACCGTGGTGGTGTTGGTGAAGTCCAGGCTGCCGATGAAGGACTGCATACGGGTGCAATAGCCCATCGGAGTCAGGCTGCGGCTGACATCGCGGCCATCCACCATGGCGTAGATGACGATGTTGTAACGGTATACTTCCCATGCCTCCGTCTCCGCCGGAAGGGTATCCTCCTTAGCCGCAGCGGCGTAGGCATCATCGCTGTTCGCGGCCATGGCGGCCAGCACATCGCTGTCGGAGACATCGTTGGCGTCCTGCTGGGCCAGACGGCACAGCTCCGTGGCCTGCTCACGGGTCAGATCCACCGTGGCGCCGGTCCAGTAGTCCTCCACATAGCCGCTGCGGACGGCGTCCAGCCCGGAGGTCTCCAACCAGTCGATGCCCATGGCAGAGCGGCGGAACTGGGGCATATTCAGCAGTTGGTTGGTCAGGCGGTACGTCTCCGTGCCGGAGACACAGGCGATGGTGTAATCCCGCCGGATGGTGTCGCCGTTTTTCAGCTCATAGCGCAGGCGGATGCTCATATGGCGGTCCGAGTTATCGGCCATATCCTCGCCCTGAGCCAGGGCGGCGCGGTGCAGCGCCTGCACCCGCTCCAGCACGGCGGGATCGTCCGTTTCGCAGTAGCTGCTGTCACCGGCGTAGAGCTGGACCGACACGGTGTCCACCTGGGACGCGCCGGGTATGCGGTTCTGGACGTCGAAGAAGTCCTGGCGGATGCACAGGGTGATGGCGGCCAGTGCGATCACCAGCGCCAGCGCCTCCTTCCAGCTGCGGCGGAAGACGCGGAACGACTTTTGCAGCAGCATTTGAGCGGCGAAGAAGCACAACAGGCCCATGACCGTCTGGCACAGCAGGAGCTGCACCAGGCCGCCGACCAGACCGCCCAGCAGCGCTACGCTGAGGAACAGGCCCAGGCCCAGACCGCCGCACAGACCCACGGTCCACCGGACGATGGGCCGCAGCCAGCGGAAGGCGATGGCGTCACCGGCGGCCTCACTGGGCCGTCTGCGGTACAGAAGCCAGCCCAGAGCCAGCAGCGCCAGCCCCACGATGGCATAGACCAGCAAGGAGGTCATGCCGCCCTCCGGCAGGACGCGGAGGTAGACCTCCTCCCCCTCTCGCGGCACCAGAACGTCGGCGTAGCCGCAAACGGCGGTGGACAGGCGGGCGATGGGCGTCAGCCAGATCACCGCCATGGGGAAGGTGGTGCTCTCAAAGCCGAAGTAGAACCAGCGCTGAAGGAACTGCACCACGACGCATACCAACAAAACAATGCAGTTGGCCGCGCCGTACAGCACCGGTATGGCCAGCAGCCAGCCGGTGGCCATGGCGCACAGAGTACCCAGAGACAGGAAGAACAGCTCCAGCAGCTCCGTCACCAGCAGCCACAGGCCCAGCGCGGCCCAGTCCACGCTGCCGGAGGGCATCATAGCCAGCGCTGACAGCAGGAAGATCAGCAGATTTCCCGCTGTCAACAGGCCGAAGCCGCTGAGAAAGTGGGTGAAAAACTGGGATGTGCGGGTGACGGGCAGGGTGTGCATCAGCCCCACAGCCCGGGGCGTCATCAGATAGGCGTACACCGCCATGGGTATTACCGCACCCGCCAGCACCGCCAGCACCAGCGAGCCGGTCATGGCGGCATAGACGTGGTTGTGCAGCTGCGCTGCCAGCTGAACCGTCTGCTCAGACTGGAAACGCAGATAATCCCGGGCTGTCTGCAGCAGGGGGATGGGCAGGATCATCAGCCACACCAGCACATAGAGAAAGCCGGCGGGCCAGTAGTGGCGCACGTCGCTGCGCAGCAGCGTCCCGTTACAGCAGGATGTCTTTCGCGGCATAGTCCACACCTCCCAATTCATAGATAAAGATCTCCTCCAGTGTCAGCGGGATGGATTCCAGCAGGATGGGCTCCGTGATCTCCATGCGGCGCAGGATCTCGGCGCGGCTGCCCCGCACGATGTAGGTATACACCCGTCCCACGTGGCTGCGGTGCAGGATGTTCAGCTCCGACGGCAGCATCGGCTCCGTCACGCCGGCGTAGGCCACCTGCAGCTTCACGGTGTTGTCCTGCAGGTCGGAGAGGCTCCGCTCCAGCAGCACCTGCCCGCGGTTCAGGATGCCCACGTGGTCGCACACGTCCTCCAGCTCGCGGAGGTTGTGGCTGGACACCAGTACCGTGGTGCCCCGCTCGGACACGTCACCCAGCAGCAGAGACCACACCTGGCGGCGCATGACGGGGTCCAGCCCATCCACCGGCTCATCCAAAATGAGGTACTCCGGCATGCAGCACACCGCCAACCAGAACGCCGCCTGCTTCTGCATACCCTTGGACATGCGGCGCAGCATCATCTTCTCGTCCAGTGGGAACACCTGCTTCAGCTTTTCATAGCGCTCCCAGCTGAAGGCGGGGTACAGTCCCGCGAAAAAGCGGGCCATCTCACGAATATTGGCCTGGGGGAAATAGTACCAGTCGTCGCCGATCACTGTCATCCGCCGCTTGACGGCGGGGTTCTCGTATACCGGCTGGCCGTCCAGCAGCACCTCGCCGCTGTCCTGACGGTAGATACCGGCCAGATGCCGGATGATGGTGGACTTGCCCGCGCCGTTGGGGCCCACCAGACCGTACACCGCGCCCTTGGGAACCGTCATGTTCAGACTGTCCAGCGCCCGAAAGCCGTCAAAGGTCTTGACCACGTTTTTCGCTTCAAGCATGTGTCTCTCCTCCTCTCCACAGCTGCAAAAGATCCTCCTCCGTGCAGCCCAGCGTCTTCAGCTCCTCCAGCAGAGGGGCCGCCTGCGTTTTCAGCTCACGGATACGCCGCTGCTGCTCGCCGCCCTCGGCGGCGGCAAAGCTGCCCTTGCCGGGCACGGAGTAGACGTACCCCTCCGCCTCCAGTTCGCTGTATGCCCGCTGGATGGTGTTGGGGTTGATGGCCAGCTGTGTGGCCAGACTCCGCACCGACGGCAGCTTTTCGTCCGGCGGCAGCAGCCCCGTCAGCATCATCCGCCGCAGATTGTCCTTCACCTGCTGGTACAGGGGGCGGCTGTCCCGATAATCCAGGGAGATCATCCGCGCTCACTCCTTCCTGCCATTGCGTATTAACTGTATTATGCGTGTTAGTACAGTTACCATACCATGGACAGCTGCGGCTGTCAAGGGAAAAATGGAAAAAGTATGCGGGAAGCACCGTCCCTTTCGGACGGTGCTTCCCGCATACTTTTTCCCGATACGGGGCAAACTGCCCATATCCTGAATTTGCTATGGAGGGAATTTTTATGGAAGCCATCGTATTGCAGAAGGCGTGTATCCGGTGCGGCCTGTGCCCCACCATCTGTCCGGAGGTGTTCTCTCTGGAGGACGGCGAATCGGCGCAGGCGGCGGCCGGGCCGATACCCGACGGTTTGAAGCTGGCCGTGCAGGAGGCGGCGGACGCCTGCCCCGCGGCGGCTATCGAGGTGCGGTAAGCCTTACCGGAGGACGGTGCCGTCCGCCAGGGTGATGGTGTAGCCGTTGAAATTGATGGCGCCGTTGTTGGTGAGGCGCCGGACGTAGAAACGCTTGGCGAACCGTGCCTCCTGTACCAGCAGGGTCACGGCCAGATAGGCGGCCAGCGTTACCATGGCTGCGGCCGTGGCCCGCCCGCCCAGAATGGCGGTAAGGCACTGGGCCATGCGGCCCTCAAACCAGGGCGCTGCCAGAAGTCCCACATTGATCTCTGGGAAGAAGGGAGATCTATCAGTGGAAGGAGAGACGTCATCCGCCGGATAGGCGAGCCGGCCATGATGAAGACACCGGCCTGCTCCGCCTCGCCGAACACCTCCGCGTGCAGGTCGGACGCGCCAGACAAAGCAGATAAGGTGCAGATGTCTTTGCGTTGACTTTTTCTTCCCCTCATGATACCATCAAAAGTGGTGAAAAAAGCCAACGTTTTCATAAAGGAGAGAGTTTATGGAGAAAAAACCAACCCCCCGGGCGGTGGCCCTGCTGCCCGTGGCCGTATTCCTGGTGCTGTATCTGGTGCTGGGCATTATTCTGGAGTATGTGTTGAAAATCAAAATGGGCTTCTATCAGATCCCCATCGTCGTGGCCTTCTTGGTGGCGCTGCTGGTAGCGTGCCTGCAAAACCGCGGTGTGAGCTTTGATGAAAAGCTGGAGCTGATGGGACAGGGCATCGGCGATAAGAACATCGTCACCATGATCCTCATCTTCCTGGTGGCGGGCATCTTCGTGGGCGTCACCGGCCGCTCCAGCGCCGAGGCCGTGGCCTACTTCCTGCTGTCCATCGCCCCGGTGAAGCTGGCGGTTGCTGTGCTGTTCGTGGTGGCGTGCTTCGTGTCCATGGCCATGGGCACCTCCGTCGGCACCATCACCCTGCTGGCCCCCATCGCCGTGGCGGTGTCCGCCGATTCCGGCTTTGACCTGCCGCTGTGCATCGCCTCCGTCATGGGCGGCGCCATGTTCGGCGACAACCTCAGCTTTATTTCCGATACCACCATCGCCGCCTGCTCCACCCAGGGCACGGAGATGAAGGACAAGTTCCGCGCCAACTTCAAGATCGCCCTGCCCGCCGCGCTGGCGGCGCTGGCGCTGATCATCGTGGTCTCTCTGGGTACCAATGTGCAGAACGCCGTCTCCGGCGGTCACGATCTGGTGCTGATCATCCCCTATGTGCTGGTGCTTATCGGCGGCATTGTCGGCCTGAACGTGTTCGTGGTGCTGCTCATCGGCATCGCCGCCGGCGCTGCCATCACCCTTATCACCGGGCAGGTCACGGCGCTGGAGCTTATGGGCAACATGGGCGGCGGCGTGTCCGGTATGTTTGAGACCATTCTGGTGACGCTGCTGGTGGCCTCCCTGTGCGGCCTCATCCGCGCCTACGGCGGCTTTGAGAGCATCCTCGCCTTCATCCGCCGGGTGTTTCGCGGCAAGCGGGGCGGCCAGCTGGGCATCGGCCTGCTGGTGGGCCTCATGGATATCGCCACCGCCAACAACACCGTGGCCATCGTCATGGCAGGCCCCATCGCCAAGGAGGTGGCGGAGGAGTACGGCATCAGCCCCAAGCGCTCCGCCTCCCTGCTGGACACCTTCTCCTGCATCTTCCAGGGCATCATCCCCTACGGCGCCCAGATGCTGGTGGCCATTTCCACCTGCGCAACCCTCGGCTACGCCATCAGCGCCTTTGACATCATCCCCCTGCTGTTCTACCCCTTCCTGCTGTGCCTGTCCAGCCTGCTGTTCATCCTGTTCGACAAGAAATAAAGCATCTCATTTCGTGTACTTACAGCAAGAGCCCACCTTCTTGAGAAGGTGGGCTCTTGGCGTAAATGCTTCCGCGATACCTGTATGACGCGGCGCTGCGGCCGCTGTCCGCTGAAATCGCCATGTAAAAAAGACAGCTTCCAAGGAATATAGGTTTAAGCGCGGCAAATGCTCCGGCACACACTCTGCCAGAAGCCGCCGGTTGGCTCCCCCTTATTCTTCCTTCAGGTGCTCCTCCATCCAGCGCAGGATCTCGCTGAGTCGGCTGATGCGGTTGGAGGGCTTTCCCTCTCGGCTCAGGCCGTGGTTCTCGCCGTAGAACATGCACAGCTTGCTCTCCACGCCATGGAGCTTGAGCGCCGCGAACATTTCCAGACCGTTGGCCAGCGTGCAGCGGTAATCCTTATCTGCGTGAATAAAGAGTGTGGGCGTCTTAACGCGGTCGGCATAGGTGAGGGGCGACGCCTTCCACAAACGCTCCGGATGCTCCCAAATGGTGCCAAGCTGCTGGTCAGGCACATAATAGTAGGCGATATCCGAGAGGAGATAATCCCTCACATAGTTGGCAATGCTCCGCTGGGACACGGCACAGCGGAAACGATCCGTGTGACCGATGATCCAGTTGGTCATAAAGCCGCCATAGGAACCGCCGGCAACGCCCATCCGATCTGCGTCAATTTCGGGATATCTCCGCAGAACCTCATCCGTGAACTCCATCAGATCCCGGAAGTCCACCTCTCCGTACTTGCCCTGAAGATCGGCAAAGGCATTTCCCTTGCCGCAGCTTCCTCTGGGGTTGCAGTAGCATACGAAAAAGCCGGAGGCCGCCCAAAGCTGCATCTCATGGTGGAAGCCCGGGCCAAATACCATCTTCGGCCCGCCGTGAATATGAAGGATGCCCGGATACCGTTTGCCCGGCTCGTAGCCCACCGGCTTCATCACGAAGCCGTCGATATCCACGCCGTCCGTGTTGAGGAAATACGGCGTCTCGCCCACCATTCTCTGTCCCGTGACGGAGCCGGAGAAGCAGTCGGTGACCACCTCGGAGTTGACCCGGCGGTCATAGCGGCCCAGATTTTCCTCGCCATTTTCGTCCACCACAAAGAATGTGGGGTGCTCGTACACGCCATAGTCCCGCATGACCAGTCCCAGACAGAGCGCCTTCCGGCCCAAATGCCCCACATAGTCGATGCTGTATTTGTCGGGCGTGATCAGCGTCTCCGTCTCGTTCCGCGCTGTTTCTCCTTCAGAAAATTTCTTATCTCACAAGGTGCGTCGTATACAGGTATCACTGAAGCGACAGACCGTTGATCGCCTTTTCCATCTGCTCCAGAGCCTTTGTCAGGGTACACCGGGGACAGGCCACATTCATGCGCAGAAAAGCCTCTCCCTGCTTACCGAATTCATAGCCGGCGCAGAACGCCACCTTGGCCTCATTGATCATGAAATGCTCCAGCGCCATGCCCCGGTAGGGCAGCTGGGAGCAGTCCAGCCAGACCAGATACGTGCCCTCGGAGGGGATCATACGGATCTGAGGAATGCGCTCCCGCAGGAACTGATCCAGATACGCCTTGTTGTCGGAGACGTAGGCGATGGCCTGATCCAGCCACTCCTCGCCGTCGTTGTAGGCGGCTATGAGGGCGGCCATGCCGAAGATGTTGTCCAGCCGCGTCTGGGCAATGGACATCTCCTCGTTGAACTTGCACCGCAGGTCGTCGTCCGCCAGCACCAGGGTGGCCATACCCAGTCCGCCCAGATTGAAGCCCTTGTTGGAGGAGTAGCAGACCATGGAATGGCGCAGCACCTCCTCGCCCAGCAGACCAAAGGTGGTGTGGGGATGCTCCGGCGGCACGAAGTCGCAGTGGATCTCGTCCACCAGCATGAAGATGTTGTGCCGCAGACAGATCTCCGCCACGCCCTCCAGCTCCTGACGGGTCCATACCCGACCGGTGGGGTTGTGGGGGCTGGAGAGCACCAGTACCTTCACGCCGGAGGCGGCCTTGGCCTCCATATCGGCGAAGTCGAAGGTGTAGCGCCCGTCCTTCCAGACCAGCGGCGTCTCTACCAGCTTCCGGCCGCCCCGGGTGACCATGTCAAACAGCGGGTCGTAGTTGGGCATGGGGACCATGACCCTGTCGCCGGGCTTGGTGAGGATGCGCAGCATCACGTTCATGGCGTAGATCACGCCGGGAGGCGCAAAGGCCAGATGCTCATAGTTGACCTCAAAGCCATGGCGCTTTTTCAGCCAGCCCATCACCGCGTCATAATAGGGCTGCTGGCGCACACCGTAGCCGTAAACCGGATGGGCGGCGCGCTTCTGTACAGCCTCCACGATGCAGGGGGCGCAGGCGAAGTCCATGTCCGCCACCCACATGGGGATCACATCGTCCCGGCCGAAATAGTCCATATCGCAGTCCCACTTAAAGGAGAAGGTATTTCTGCGATTGATGGGGGTATCAAAATCGTATCTCATGCAGCGCCACCAACCAGTGCAACGACGATCCACAGAATGATGGACACTGCCGCCGCCAGCAGCGCATAGGGAAGCTGGGTGCGGACGTGGTCAATGTGGTCGCAGGCGGCACCCAGAGAGGAGAGCACCGAGGTGTCGGAAACGGGGGAGCAATGGTCGCCGAACAGACCGCCGCTGACAACGGCGCCCACAGCGGCGTAGACCAGCGTACCCAGCTGACCGCCGGTGAAGGAGTAGGCCATGGGAACAGCGATGGGAATGCAGATGGCGAAGGTGCCCCAGGAGGAGCCGGTGAAGAAGGAGATCACGGCGCCCGCGATGAAGGTCACAGACAGGAACAGGGCGGGGGTCATCCAGCTCTCGCAGACGCCCAGCAGGAAGTCGGCGGCGCCCATAGACTTGGTGATGGTGTTGATGCAGTAGGCCAGGGCCAGGATCAGCGTGGCGGACATGACGCTCTTCATGCCCTGCACGGCGGTACTCACCAGATCGGTCACGCTCTTAAACACCTTGCGGATGCTCAGCTCGATGGACATATAGATCACGGTGATGATGAAGCACTCCAGGATCTTCACGCCGCCCTTGGCGATGTACGTCCAGATGGCGGTGGCTACCAGAATCATGATGGGGACCAGGAAGTCCAGCATGACGTTGGGCTTTACATCACTGTCGTTGCCCTTCTGCAGCTCCTCCAGCTCGGTGCCCATCATGGGAACGGCGCCGTCACGCAGCAGCTTGCCGGTGGTGCGGGCGCGCTGCTCCGCCTTGCGCATGGGCCCGAAGTCGGGGAAGATCTCCAGTGCGGAGAGCAGTGTGATGAGCACCATCAGAATCGCGTAGAAGTTAAAGGGGATGGCGCTGATGTAGACGCTCACGCCCTGCTCGTTAGAGGTCACAGGGCCGCCCAGATCCGCCACCAGACCGGCCACGTAGGCGCCCCATGCCATGAAGGGCATCAGGGTACACACGGAGGCGCAGGTGGAGTCGAGGATGAAGGCCAGCTTCTCTCTGGGCACACGCATCTCATCCGTCAAGGGACGCATGACCACGCCGCGCAGCAGGGGGCTCATGTAGTCGTCGATGGTGAACAGGCCGATGAACCAGGTGGCCAGCTTTACGCTGCGGGGGGATTTCACCTTACCGGCGATCATCTCCGCAAACGCCTTGACCACGCCCGCCTTCATGAAGAACGCGATCATAATGCCGATGAATACCTGAATGAGCAGGATCCAGATGAAGTCCTCGTTGCCCAGAGCCTCCTCCGCCAGAGCGGAGAAGCCGAAGGCGGGGTCATGCCCCAGCAGCAGAACGCCGGAGAGACAGCCCATGAACAGGGCAAAGACCGCGTCCTTCTTCCAAAATGCCAGCAGCAGGGTAAGCGCAAGGGGAATCAATGACAAAATACCGTAGTTTGCAGCTTCCATTACAAATACCTCCTTAAAAATATAACGCGCGGGGGGGGGATGACATTGAGCCTCCCTTCTGATAACTTTGTTACATTCCTGATTATAATTTATCACACCGCCCTTGTCAATCTCACATAAGTGACAAGAAGGTTGATAATTTTTTGTCTAAATCGCTGCTTCGAAGGCTATTTTCGCCTTTGCCTGCAAAAAAATGTTACATCCCCCCAAAAACTTTCCGGCATATTAGGTGTTGATTTATCCATTCATTTTCGATATACTGACTTTCACTAGCACTATGTGACAGTTTTTTATCAGGCAAGAATTATTGTTGAGAAAGTAGGGATACAGTGAGCAACTACGCCAGTCTTGAGCGATACATTCCTCTGGTGGAATTTATGGGGAAGATCTGCGGAAAGAATTATGAGATCATCCTCCATGACGTTTCCACGCCGGAGCGCTCGGTGATTGCCGCCTGCAACGAGCATCTCAGCGGCCGCCGCGTGGGCGACCCCATGACGGAGTTGGCCAAGGAACTGCTGCGAACCGGAGCCTATAAGGAGCACGACTATGTGGCCAACTACGAGGGCCGCACCCGGGGAGGCAAGCGTTTCGTTTCTTCCACCTATTTCATTAAGGAAAAGGGTCATCTGGTGGGGCTGATCTGCGTGAACCACGATGTGGAAGATATTCTGGTGCTCTCGGAGCATCTTTCCAACCTGCTCCATTCCTTTTCTCTTCCGCAAGAGGAGGAAAGCTCCGCCTATACCGAAAACCTGGATGATTCCATCCCGGAGCTGTCCAGCAATCTGATCCACTCCACCATCCTCGGCTATGGTATTCCCTCCGAGGCCATGCATACCGCCGACAAGCTGGAGATACTCCGCTCTCTGGAAGCGCAGGGCGTATTCCAGACCAAGGGCTCCGTCGGACAGGTCGCCAGGGAACTGCACATCTCCGAACCCACGGTCTACCGCTACCTGCGGCGTATCCGCAGCGAAGCAACATAATCTTCCGCCGCGGCCCGCGGCCTTTTCTCCGGCGGAGCCGACGAGGTCGTCATAGAGGATATGCACGGAGACGGCTGCAACATTGACTGCGCCCTGCTCCCCAGAGATGCCCGTCTCCTTCGGGGGATCACCCACGATATTGTGGGCCTTACCGGTATTTTTGACGAGAGCTATGACGGTATGCTGATGGTCGGCTTTCACGACGCCGCCTCCGCCCCCGGAAATCCCACGTCCCACACGATGGTAAGCTCCCGCATTTTCCGCCTTACGGTCAATGGCGCGCTGTGGGGAGAATTCGAGATGTACGCCCATGCCGCCGCTTACCGGGGCGTTCCCACCCTATTCGCCAGCGGCGACGAGGGGATGTGTGCGGCTGCGGCGCGCACCGTACCCGGCCTGCTGACCGTACCAACCAAATCCGGCCACGGCTACGGCGTTCTGACAAAGACCCCGGAGCTTGTCCGCGAGGAGATCGAGGGCATGATGGCCGAGGCTGTGGCGGCGGCAAAAACAGCCACACCTCCGGCACTTCCCGAGCACTTCCACGTGGAGGTCACCTATGTACATCATTATGACGCCTATGGATGCTCCCACTATCCCGGCGCCAGCCTCATCTCTCCCACCACCGTGGCCTTTGATGCCGATGATTACGGTGATGTGCTGCGCTTTTTCTACTTTGTGATCTAAGAAACGGAGGTATATGCTATGGCTGTTATTGCCTATCAATACCGCGGTGATCTGGTGGATCAGATCCACCGGGGACACATCGCGGTAACGGATCACACAGGCAAGATCCTTTGGAAGCTCGGTGATCCGGAGCGTCTTACATTTGCCCGCTCCTCCGCCAAGCCCCTTCAGGCGATCCCCGTGGCAGAGAGCGGTGCGCTGGAGCATTATGGCATTACCCCGCAGGAGCTGGCCGTTATCTGTTCCTCCCACAACGGAGAGCCCTTTCATGTAAAGGCCGTGGAGAGCATCCTGCACAAGGCAGGTCTCTCCCCCGACCAGCTGTGCTGCGGGTCGGAATACCCCATGTATGTCCCCGCCGAGGATGCCTTGAAGATCGCCGGCATCCCCCGGGCGCCCATCTACTGCGACTGCTCCGGAAAGCACGCCGGTATGCTCATCACCGCCCGCCATTTAGGGGAATCCCTGGAGAACTATATTTCTCCGGAGCACCCTGTTCAGCAGCGTATCCTCTCGGTGTTCGCTGAAATGTGCGGCGTGGAGACCTCTGAAGTCCATCTGGCCGTGGACGGCTGCGGCGTTCCGGTCCACGCGCTGCCCCTTTACCGGCTGGCACAGGGCTACGCCCGCATGTCCCTCCCCACGCTTTTCGCCCCCACCCGGGCCGCTGTCCTCCGGCGCATCACGTCCGCCATGACAGCACATCCGGAAATGGTGGCAGGGACCGATCGCATCTGCACGCAGCTGATGGCCGCCTTCGGCGACCGAATCTTCTGCAAATCAGGCGCCAGCGCATTCTATGCCGTGGGCATCAAGGATAAGGGGATCGGCATTGCCCTCAAAATGGAGGACGGCGCCTCCTCCATCGTCCCGTATGCCATCCTCTCGGTTCTCACCCAGCTCGGCGTCATCACGCCGGAGGAAGCCTGCTCTCTGCCCCGCTACCACGACAAAAACCTTTACAACAACCACCACGCCGTCGTGGGCCGCACCGAGCTGGCCTTTCAACTGGAGCAGCTCTGCTAACGGCACGGGCTGCACGCGAAACAGAGCGCATCTGTCCTCTTGCCAGAAAGCAGCATAAACAAAACCACCCGCTTGGCAGGTGGTTTTGTTTATGCTGGCATGGTGCTCCGGATAAAACGTTTCCCCGATTTCCGGGCATAGGTCGAATGGTATGCTCTTGCGAAGGCGCACCGCTTCGCGGTCATACGCTCATGTGATTCGATTATTGTTATACCTCATGTAAATACAAAAATCCCGTCTGTTCAAAGAAGGTGACTTCTTGAAACAGACGGGATGTATGATTTCTGTGACTTATCGGACTGCTGTGCGCAGCACGATAAGCCTGCCGTCTGATTGGAAAAGACAGCAGGAACAGCATGCGGTATTCACAATGATCTGCTTTCTGTGCGCATTCGTATCTCTGTCCGAGGATAAACTGCTTCATTTGGAAGAAAACAAAAAAGAGACCAAAAAATGGTTCAATGCCTTAGGGCGCTCTACGCCGTTCGGGGGAACCAAGTTTGGTCTCACTCGCAGTATATCCAATGTCAGTGAGAATGTCAAGCCGCTGCTGGTTTCGCTGAAAGCTTACTCGGAGGCGGAGAAAAAAGACCATGCAAAATCCGCAAAGGAGTTTTTCGGGGAGACGAACAACTGGAACGAAAACGGATACATTACCACGGACGGCACGAAGCTGGATTTTTCTGATCATCATGAGGGCGCATCCGGCGAGCATCACACGTAGACCACGGGGATACCCGCGGCAAGGCGGCGGTACAGGTGGAGCTGGAGCGGTACTACGGCGGGGCAAAGGCACTTCTTGCTCAAAACGAAGCATTTCTGAAAGGGATCACAGAAGCGCTGCTCCTGACACTTCACCATACGCGGCGGGGAGAACAAGCCCGCCGCGTATGGACAGATTTCAATCCACGCCCCCCGCGAGGGGGGGACTGGGCGATGCAGACCGGCGGGGCTTGCAGCATGCGATTTCAATCCACGCCCCCCCCGCGAGGGGGGCGACAACGAAGCCATCCGCGCAGAATGAGGTAACGATATATTTCAATCCACGCCCCCCGCGAGGGGGGCGACCGCGTTGAACGCCGTTATGACCCGCTGTGATGCTATTTCAATCCACGCCCCCCGCGAGGGGGGCGACGATCAAAGCCTGATCCAAACCTTCACCTTACCGCAATTTCAATCCACGCCCCCCGCGAGGGGGGCGACGGAACGACCAGCAGGCCAACATGGACGGCGTGGTATTTCAATCCACGCCCCCCGCGAGGGGGGCGACCTTTCTTAGTGGGCTTCTTCGACGGGAACCCGATATTTCAATCCACGCCCCCCGCGAGGGGGGCGACACAAACTTAATAATAGTGATGGCGGCGGATTGGTAATTTCAATCCATGCCCCCCGCGAGGGGGGCGACGGGTGCAAATGGATGGTTTATCGGTTTCCCATCCAAATTTCAATCCACGCCCCCCGCGAGGGGGGCGACACCATACTGACAAACCTCATAAATTCCGCAGGGTCAGATTTCAATCCACGCCCCCCGCGAGGGGGGCGACGCTGCCGTTATTAAGTTTGTTGCTGGAGGTATACATATTTCAATCCACGCCCCCCGCGAGGGGGGCGACCCGGCGCTGGAGCCTGGCGAAGATCCAACAGATATTTCAATCCACGCCCCCCGCGAGGGGGGCGACCTGACCCGCTGAACCAGCGTGCCACCGCAGGCTGATTTCAATCCACGCCCCCCGCGAGGGGGGCGACGGTGGGCGAAAGCAAGTGGAGCGGCAGCGCAGAAACGATTTCAATCCACGCCCCCCGCGAGGGGGGCGACGTATCGCTACGAATTCAATTTTGCACCGAACAACATTTCAATCCACGCCCCCCGCGAGGGGGGCGACCAAGACGTGTCCATCACCCGCGAGACCAAAGAGATTTCAATCCACGCCCCCCGCGAGGGGGGCGACGCCGTTGACGTGTACCAGTGGGCGGTTCCAGTCAATATTTCAATCCACGCCCCCCGCGAGGGGGGCGACGGCGACGTGCCGTTCTGAGAGGAGAGCCTATGCAATTTCAATCCACGCCCCCCGCGAGGGGGGCGACAATTGGGGCAGGGAATCCCGCTGCCGTCATTGATATTTCAATCCACGCCCCCCGCGAGGGGGGCGACTGTCATGACAACGGTGTTGTTGTTCAGCGCTTCGATTTCAATCCACGCCCCCCGCGAGGGGGGCGACTTTGCAGACCAATTTTTACGGGCAGTCGGTCTACGAATTTCAATCCACGCCCCCCGCGAGGGGGGCGACACTACCAGGACCCTTACCATAAGAATAGATAGTAATTTCAATCCACGCCCCCCGCGAGGGGGGCGACCGGCTCAATGCCCATCGTGATATCCGCCACATCGGATTTCAATCCACGCCCCCCGCGAGGGGGGCGACCGGGGCTATATGTCGATTATTGCACGTTGTGCAGTCATTTCAATCCACGCCCCCCGCGAGGGGGGCGACCCGTTTACACTGGCAAACGCAGATCAGTCAACGTGATTTCAATCCACGCCCCCCGCGAGGGGGGCGACGCATTTAACCAATTCCCATACAGCAATTTCCATATTTCAATCCACGCCCCCCGCGAGGGGGGCGACACAAACTTAATAACGGGGATGGTGCAGGGTTGGTGATTTCAATCCACGCCCCCCGCGAGGGGGGCGACGACGGTACACCGTATATCATCCATGCAACCATCGAAATTTCAATCCACGCCCCCCGCGAGGGGGGCGACCAACTTATACAGGGCTGTTTCCTTTTTCTTTTCAATTTCAATCCACGCCCCCCGCGAGGGGGGCGACTTTCCCCAGCTGCGGGAGCTGATCGACAAGACGTTATTTCAATCCACGCCCCCCGCGAGGGGGGCGACATCATATCTACGATCAACTGCGGTACGTCTGCATATTTCAATCCACGCCCCCCGCGAGGGGGGCGACTTTCAAAATTTCCATCACTCCACCTCCTGCGTCCAATTTCAATCCACGCCCCCCGCGAGGGGGGCGACTCAATGGTCATGGCGGCATACCATAGGCCATTTTGATTTCAATCCACGCCCCCCGCGAGGGGGGCGACTTCCCCTCCGGCGCGCAGATCGTGTTCGGGAGCATATTTCAATCCACGCCCCCCGCGAGGGGGGCGACAGCGGTACGCACCTGTTTTGCTACAGCGGCGACCGATTTCAATCCACGCCCCCCGCGAGGGGGGCGACCCGCCAGATCGTGGATCCCTATGTGGATAACGGCAATTTCAATCCACGCCCCCCGCGAGGGGGGCGACTTCACATACTTGTGATTCCTAATTTTTTGATATAATTTCAATCCACGCCCCCCGCGAGGGGGGCGACACATGCATCGAGTATTACCGCGACAAGACAACGTTATTTCAATCCACGCCCCCCGCGAGGGGGGCGACCGCAAAAGACGGCGTGTATATTGGGTACTACGAGCGATTTCAATCCACGCCCCCCGCGAGGGGGGCGACCGTTTCGTTCAGCGCATAGTCGCAGATCGCCAGAAATTTCAATCCACGCCCCCCGCGAGGGGGGCGACTTTACAAACATCGGCATTCACAAAGGCCATAAAATTTCAATCCACGCCCCCCGCGAGGGGGGCGACTATGTCGCAGGAATACGCCTCATGCCCCATCGCACATTTCAATCCACGCCCCCCGCGAGGGGGGCGACAATGGCGGTGGCGGCGTGGTGCTGATGCCGGAGGTATTTCAATCCACGCCCCCCGCGAGGGGGGCGACGCGCTATTATTGGCGTTTTCCAACACGTAGCCGATATTTCAATCCACGCCCCCCGCGAGGGGGGCGACCGCGCAGCACGATACAGATAGACGGCCATGATCTGATTTCAATCCACGCCCCCCGCGAGGGGGGCGACTGCGGTGTCGTAGATCATCACCATTCCCCCTTTCCATTTCAATCCACGCCCCCCGCGAGGGGGGCGACCGCCCCGCAAGCATGCATAGCATCCGCCACGGCATTTCAATCCACGCCCCCCGCGAGGGGGGCGACCGTAGACGGGGCGACCGGTAATCGCGGTGCGTTATTTCAATCCACGCCCCCCGCGAGGGGGGCGACTTGAACTGTGCATTGAGTTTTCTCCACGCACGGATTTCAATCCACGCCCCCCGCGAGGGGGGCGACTCCGCAGCACTGAACGCGGAATACAGCCCTATTATTTCAATCCACGCCCCCCGCGAGGGGGGCGACCTGTACCTTCAGGTCCAGACTACGACGCAAGCAAATTTCAATCCACGCCCCCCGCGAGGGGGGCGACTGGGGCTATTGTCGAGTATCCACGACACAACAAAATTTCAATCCACGCCCCCCGCGAGGGGGGCGACAGCGCACGGTGAGTATCAACCTCCGTGTGACGCCGATTTCAATCCACGCCCCCCGCGAGGGGGGCGACAGATCTCCTCCTCGGACAGCATGTCGCCTTCCTTATTTCAATCCACGCCCCCCGCGAGGGGGGCGACCACCAGAGGGCAGCTATGAAGCCATGCTTTATGATTTCAATCCACGCCCCCCGCGAGGGGGGCGACTGTGTCAGCTTATTTTTACAAGCAGGTATTTTTTATTTCAATCCACGCCCCCCGCGAGGGGGGCGACTGTGCGAAAGGATGGGCGATGATGGACACATCTAAATTTCAATCCACGCCCCCCGCGAGGGGGGCGACTGCGGCGGTCTAATGCAAATACGTCATCAGACGTATTTCAATCCACGCCCCCCGCGAGGGGGGCGACGGCATTTAATCAATTTCCGTACAGCAATTTCCATATTTCAATCCACGCCCCCCGCGAGGGGGGCGACTACCTATATGTATATCTCCCGCGCACCCCTCAAACATTTCAATCCACGCCCCCCGCGAGGGGGGCGACGCCGGTGCTTTTCCTTTTTTACAATTTCGCTATATTTCAATCCACGCCCCCCGCGAGGGGGGCGACTACCACGCATTGCGTGGTATGTCAAGAGGGAAAAATTTCAATCCACGCCCCCCGCGAGGGGGGCGACCTGCTGGAGCGGACGGACGACACGCCTACCATTACGATTTCAATCCACGCCCCCCGCGAGGGGGGCGACATCCCCAAGAACAGCGGTAAAACCATCGAGTTCAATTTCAATCCACGCCCCCCGCGAGGGGGGCGACTCCGTGATGGGCTGCATCGGCGGTGCCGCCGTAATATTTCAATCCACGCCCCCCGCGAGGGGGGCGACCGTCAGGGCGGAGCCGCCGCCCCGCCCCACAGGGTAATTTCAATCCACGCCCCCCGCGAGGGGGGCGACGACCTTGTGCAGGAACTGCAAAACGACGAGTTTGTATTTCAATCCACGCCCCCCGCGAGGGGGGCGACTGCTGGACAGCGAGTACCCCCAGCTCAGGGGCAAACAATTTCAATCCACGCCCCCCGCGAGGGGGGGCGACGGTGCTGTGCATCAGCACGGCGCAGTACCACAAGATTTCAATCCACGCCCCCCGCGAGGGGGGCGACCTGGACAAAGGGCGACCAGTACCAGTCTTTGGCATTTCAATCCACGCCCCCCGCGAGGGGGGCGACTTTTCTGATGGTCTATTTTCGGTTGTTGATGAAATTTCAATCCACGCCCCCCGCGAGGGGGGCGACAGATGCCACGGTCAAGACTCGCCACAAAGCGGTCATTTCAATCCACGCCCCCCGCGAGGGGGGGCGACTGGCTGATAGCGTACCTTGGCGGGGTTGGTATCATTTCAATCCACGCCCCCCGCGAGGGGGGCGACAGGTCAAGTCCAACAGCCGCCTGTTTACCCGCGAATTTCAATCCACGCCCCCCGCGAGGGGGGCGACGGTAGACCTTATCCCAAATGACCTCACTCTTGACGTTATTTCAATCCACGCCCCCCGCGAGGGGGGCGACTATGCTCATAGTCTTATTTTACCGTCCCTTTCAGATTTCAATCCACGCCCCCCGCGAGGGGGGCGACGTTTGATGTAGACGATGAGAGCTACAAGGCGATATTTCAATCCACGCCCCCCGCGAGGGGGGCGACTTCTCCCGCATCGGCATCGACGAGGGGACGGATCAATTTCAATCCACGCCCCCCGCGAGGGGGGCGACCGATCAAGTTCACCGAGGCGAGCTCGCCGGATCAATTTCAATCCACGCCCCCCGCGAGGGGGGCGACTTTTGAAGGAGGACAACATTCTATGGACATCAAATTTCAATCCACGCCCCCCGCGAGGGGGGCGACGATCGTGTGCGGCGTGTGGCCGCATATCGTCAGTATTTCAATCCACGCCCCCCGCGAGGGGGGCGACCGCACGGGATGACGCAGACGCCACGGCGGCGATATTTCAATCCACGCCCCCCGCGAGGGGGGCGACGGTGGGGTGCACCATCTTGGAGCTGTTGATCTTCGGATTTCAATCCACGCCCCCCGCGAGGGGGGCGACAGCAAAGATGCACAGTTTTACCCGCGGATCTTTGACAAATAAGTAGAATTTTTGCGTTTTTTGGGGGAAAATACGGGGTGGCTGCCCGAGAAAACCGGGGAAAGACCGGCGCTTTCTCGGGAAAAGCCTTGCGAACCTCCCGACAATTACTGGTCACTTGGACTTCGCAAGGGGCGGGAAGGCGCGTCCCGGATGCCCGTGCGCTGTACCACCGCCGTGCCGGGAGACGTGTGTCAGAGGATCAGGGGATCCTCCGGCAGGTAGGTGCTCTTCGCACCGAAATGCTCCACTTTTTTCTCGTATTGCTTCCCCAGATAGTAAAAGCGCAGACTGTCCTCCTCGGGATCCATGATAGACAGGAGTTGTGTCTGCAGGCGGCGGCACTGTCCTGCGTCCAGCAGGCACTCGAACACGGAATTCTGCACCCGCTGTCCATAGTCCACGCACTTTTTGGCAATTTGCCGCAGGCGCTTGCGTCCGGCGGCGTCCTCGGTGTTTACATCGTATGTGATCAGCACCAGCATAGCATCACTTCCATAAAAACGGCGGATAGCCGTCCAAGTCGCCGCGGAGGCAGCGGGCCAACAGCAGCGCCTGCACATAGGGGACCATGCCCCAGCTCAGCTTTTCCCCCAGATAGGGGTGGGTCAGTGTGTCCCGTTTCCGCTCCTGCCAGGTCTTCAGGAATTTCCGACGGCCTTCATCGGACAGCAGCACCGCGCCGCTGTCCTGCACCTGAAAATCTTCCGGGCGCAGCATCCGATTGTTCACAAGGGTCAGCACGAAGCGGTCTGCCATGCAGGGTCGCAGCTCCTCCATCAGATCCAGCGCCAACGACTGCCGTCCCGGCCGGTCGCGGTGGAGGAAGCCTACATAGCTGTCCAGCCCCACGCTTTCCAAGGCGCTGGCACAGTCGTGCGCCAGCAGACTGTAGGCGAAGGACAGCATGGCGTTTACCCGATCCAGCGGCGGGCGGCGGCTGCGCCCGTGGAAGAAGAAGGCCTCCTTTCGACTCAGGAGCATGTGATCGAGGACGCTGAAATACGCGGTGGCGGCAGCACCCTCTATTCCCCGCAGGGTGTCCAAGTCAGCGGCAGCCAGCACCTGCGGCAGCATGGCCCGGATGTTGGCGGCGGTGTCTTCCAGACCGCAGCCCGCCACGCGGGGCGCGTGATCCCGCAGGGTACGCTGGATGCTGGCGGCGCCGTTGCTCAGCTTGCCGAAGATCATGGTGCGGGCTATCGCACAACTGCGGGCGGGGTCGTCGGCAACACGGTACTGTTCACGCCGGAGCAGCACGTTTCCGCTGCTCTCACCGCAGGTGCGGGCGAGGAAACGCCCATGCGGGGAGCAGAAGGCCAGACCGATCCCGGCCTCCGCGCATTTTCCCATCAGCGCGGGGGAGGCACCGGCATAGGAGAAACTGACGATGGCTTGCAGCGTGTGCAGCGGATAGCGGGCGACGACGGTCTTGTCCCGGTTTGCCAGCACGTTTTCCCCCTCCAGCGAGAGGTAGATGTCCTCGGAGGTGACAAATAGCGTGTTGAGAAGCTGCTTCATGGTGCTTCCTCCATGGCCGCCCGGAGATACGCGGAGACGGCTCTGCTTTTCATCAGCTTGGGCAGGCACAGCTCCTTCAAGGAGCAGGCATTGCAGGATCTGGTGGGCTTGACCTTGGGGGTATAGCCCCGGCGGTACAGCTCGTGCATTTCCGCTAACAGCTCCCGCACCCCTGCGCGCAGCTCCGGGGTGAAGGAAACCCTCTCTCGCCGGCGGATCTCCCCGTAATAGAGTGCGCCCTCGGGGATGTCGCAGCAGAGCATGGACTCCAGGCACATGGCCTGCGCGCATAGCTGCAGGGTGTCGCCGGTGTCCTCCCGGGGGCGGCCCCGCTTGTACTCCACAGGGTACGGCTGCCACAGTCCCTCTTTTCCGGAGAGGGGGATCCCGACAGCGCCCCGGTGGTATTCCAGTACGTCGCACTGTCCGGATATACCCAATTCCGCAGAATAGACGCTGACGCCCCGCGTAATGAAACGGTCGCCCCGCCGCTCCTGAAAGTCCGTGTCGTGGGCGTTTTCGTGGAGGATCGCGCCGTCAATGGTGCGGTAGTTTTCCGCCCACTGGTGCTCGATGTGGATCAGCGCCCACTGCCGCCTGCAAAACCGGAAATGCTGTAAGCCGGAGAGCTGTAGGAAGTCCTCCTCATTATACGCCATCGATCACCTCCGGCTCCAGACCCGGCAGTGCCTCCAGAGAGATCACGTAGTCGTCTGCAGCGGTGGGGATGGTACCCGCGTCCCGCAGAGCGACCTTGACGGAGCGGTGGACCCTCGCGGAGGAATACTGCCCATCCTTGCAGCTGTGCCGCCACCAGAACAGCTTCACCACCTCCATGGAGCCGTCGGGCCGTGCGGAGGAGGCATCGTTCACAAAGAGGGTACGCAGACATTCCTTGACCGTGTCGGCGTCCTCCTCGGAGAAGCCGGTCTTTTCCGCCAGCTGGACATTGATAGAGCCCTTGATCTCGTACAGGCCGAAGCGGACAAAGTGCTTCATACCCATGGTGTCGGAGGCGCGGTTCTCCCCCTTTTCCTTCTTCTCGCCGTTCACACTCTTGGTGATCTGGAGGGACTCGATCTCCACGGGGGACAGGCTGGACGCCTGATGGATAGAGACGGGGCCGCGCACACCACAGGAGAAGCCCTTGGCGTCCTTGAAGGCGAAGACCTGCCCGAAGGTACGCACGTCCAGCCACGTTTCGCAGGCGTGCCGGGCACATTCCTCCCGATCCTTGATGCCCTTCATAGCGGCGGAGGCCCGTTCGCTGAGGCTGCCGCAGCCGTCGCTGCACCGATCCTCCGACTGAACAAAGATGGGCTTGCCCAGATCCTGCATCCGGTTGCGGATCTTGCGCTTGATGCACACGTCGGAGATCTCACCGAAGCCGTTCAGGTCGGTGCGGGGGCGATTGCCGTTCAGAGGGTCGCCGTTGCTGTTGGCGCGGGTCACGGAGACCAGTGCCACAAAATCGATCTTGTTTTGCAAGCTGCTCATTTATTCTTCCTCCTGACTGTTTTCGGTTTTACCGGATGTGTACAGCGCACTGCGCTGCAGATAGTACCCAAAGAGATAGGTGTCTTTCAGGGACTCCTCCTGTTCCGCCTGCGGGAAGGAGGAAATTTCCTGAATGATCTGCTCAATGATGCGGTCGTATTTTATTCTGGCGCCGGGCGCCAGCTTGGGGTAGTACGCCTTTTTTAGCTGCTCCCAGATGATCCGACTGGCGTAGAGCGGACGCTTTGCGAACACGGACTGCATCCGGATCGCGTTGGGCTCTCGCTGTTCATTGGAATCATAGGTATCTCGCTCGATTTTTTCAAACACGGCCAGAAGCCGTCCATACTGATAGCTGACATCCTTCTTCTGCGGTTCCAGTGCCATGCTCCATTCCTCCTTGTACCAATCATATTTGTATTTCCGAAGCACCGCGCAGGCGGTGAACAATACCGTTTCCCGCAGGGCGGCGTCCATGATCTGCAGGTTGGACGCCTTGGCCGCCGCAGCGCGGGCGATATCCGCCGGCATTTTGCCCCGGTCCACCCGGCAGGAGAGCAGCCGCTGTACCTGCTGGCGCATGACGCGCTCGTCCGTCTCCAGTTTTGTCTGTCTGTCGGAGACGCGCACCGTGCCGAAGGCGCAGTCCGCGATCTGCGAAAGCGAGGGCGACTGTATGCCGAAGGAGGAATGCTCCCAGCAGCAAAGTGCATCCCAGTTGTGCAGACGTTCCAGAAGATCAGAGACCGGAAGCTCGCTGTAATAGGTGAGGGAAAGACGTCCGGATGTGGCGGCGTCAAAGGCGGCCACCACGGCGCCGGCGTCCCGCGGGATCGTCTCCTGCCAGCCCCGGAGAGTCTCCGACAACGCCTTTCGATAGTCGGAGTATTTTATCTGCCTGGCGGCGCTCCGCCGCAGAAAGGCGGCCTGCGGCTTGGGGATCTCAATGCCCTGCGGATTCCAGCACAGGAAGGTGCGCCCGCCGATGAAGACGCCTTGGGTCGCCGCCAGCCAGTGCAGCGCACTGTGGATCTTCTGCGACGCCTCGTAGCTCATGGTCGCGGCCTGCGAATCGTCTGTGAAGCGGCCCCGATAGGTAAAGCCGCTGGTGTCGTTGGCGGAGATCAGCTTGGCGTTGGCGCATAGGTTGATGATCTTCTTGGGGTGCTGGCTGGCGGGCGGGGCGTTTTTACCGGTAACCATGCAAAACGCGGACTTCCCGGATTTCGTGGATGCGTAGTAGTCGATGAAGGCTTGGAAGAGGCTCTGATCCTGCCAGCAGGCGGGCGTCTCATTTTCCGCACCTGTTTCCACGCGCCAGCGGACCACCTGCTTTTCCTTGGTGGGTAGCCCCTTTTCATTCAGGGAGATCACACCCCGCTGCGCCAGGTCTTCAACGATCGTCCCCTTTTCCACATAGCGGGCGATGGCGGAGAGCTTGGGGTGGCCGTAGGGTGATACCTCCCAGCGGTGCAGCTGTGTCAGGTAGCTTTCGTATTTGGCGGGATACAGCGGGGAGAGAAACTGAATCTGGTCGCATAGAGGGTGTGCGCCGGGGGCTTTGCCGGTTCGCCCCGAGGAGCTCTCCGTCACAGGGATGATGGTGGCAGCCTGCTCCGCCTCGACGGAGCGGGCGTCCAGCAGATGACCGTCCGCGTCCAGAGTGAGCTCCAGCTCTGCGTTTACGATTTGGTGCGAAACAGGAACCAGCGGCTCCTTCGCCTTGCCGTAGATACCGGCGTATTGCGGCTCCATGGCACAGTAGGTGTCATAGGCCTGCTGCATCAGTCCCATTTACTCCACCTCCCCAAATTCCCGCAGACCGATAAAATTGCCCTCGTCGGCGGAGAAGACCTTCATAGGCATCTCCCGCAGAGGCTTCTGCCCAGGACAATCCGCCGGCGGGAGAAAGTGAATGACGCCGTTTTTCATGACCGGATACCAAAAGCGCGCAGTCATCCGCCCGCGGGTCTCCTCCGAGTAGGCCTCGTCCGGGTAGGTGATGCCGTGGTACATCAGCCCGAAGCCCAGCTCCGGCAGATCGTCGTAGGCGCCTGCGCCGCTCCCGAACACGCAGGGCTCTACGTAGCCCTGACATTCCCGAGTACCCAGAAAAATGTCCCGCCGCCCGCCTTTTTCGATCATTCGGCGGGCAATGCAGTGATGTTTGTTCTCATTTCGGTCGCCGCACAGCTCCGGGCGGTTGTCGTTCCAGTCGAAGCAGGCCCGCACCTGATAGCGGCAGTTCTTCAAATAAGTGTAATAGGCCAGATCGTTTCCGCCGCCGTATTTGATGGGGCGGATGCCCTTCACCTCGGTCTGGATGGGGTTCATGACCCGCACGTCCAGGATCCGCCAGATGAAGGTGGGCTTCCAGTATACGGAGGACAAAATGCCCTTCAGTGCCTCGTAGGTGGGTACCTGATAGCTGCACTTTTCACCACCCAGACGCATGAGCGGGTCGGAGAAGAGGGCGTAGTCTCCGTATACCTCGAATTCTACGATGTTGGGATGTTCCGTTTTCAATCGCTACACCTCCTGAAAATCACGGGTACCGGCCTCCAGAGAAAAGCCGGTGTGTTCGTTATAAAAACCGTCGGACAACAGCAGTACGCCGCCGTCGAATAGAGAGGTCACGGCGCCGAGGGCCTCAAGCCGCTCCAGCTGATAGCGGTAGACGCTGACGCAGTAGCCCTTTGCCTCGTCAATGCAGCCGCGTATGACTGCCCAATCCTTCTGCCCGTAGACCTGAGCGGCGTTCCACAGCGTGTTTTGCAGCTCGCGCCCTCTTCCGTAGGGTACGAGCAGGGCGCCCGTGTCCTCGTCGAATACCTGAAAAAGACCGCCTGCCAGACGGAACGCCTGACGCAGAAAATAGCGCTGCCCTTGCTTGCAGTTGGCGTCTGCATAGCGGGGATTATCAGCCAGCAGATGATAGAGGGAGCCGTGGGCCGGGGTTTGATCGTCCTGAAAGCCGGGCTCCATCTCTGCGTATAGCCGGCGATAGTAGAACCGGATGGCCTCCTCGGAGGACAGATCGTGCCGGAAAGCCTCCGGCGTTTGGGAAAAGGCGGTCAGCAGCGCGGTGGTGGCGTTCTGTCCGCGCACGATGTCGTCCAGACCGCGCAGCCGCTCGTCGGTACACCGGATGAGGCGGACAGGGGCGGGCTCCTTTTGCTCGGCGTGCCGGTTGCACCGCCCCGCTGCCTGCACAACGCTGTCCATTCCGGCAGAGAGGCGGATCACCCGCTGGAAGGAGATGTCCACACCGGCCTCGATCACCTGCGTGGAGACGCAGACGACCTTTTGCCTGTTGTCGGCGGAGGGCTTGTCCAGCGCGGACTGCAAGGCTTGCAGAGTCTCCCTGCGGTGCTGCATGCACATGGCGGCGGACAGATGGAAGCACCGGCAATTCTCGGCTTGCAGCGACTCGAACAGGAACGCCGCCTCCTTTTTCGTGTTGCACACCACCAGCAGACTGTCGCACGACGACAGTGCCTCCGCAACGATCTGCGGGAGTTCCTCCAGTTTGGCACATCCGGCATTTTGGATGTCGGTGCGCCTGAAGACGTCCCACAGTGCCTTTTGCTGCGGAACCAGATCGACGGGCTGGCGGTGCGGCGGATGGTCGGCTGCCTCCAGACAGGGCTGGGTGGCGGAGCACAGAACAATAGTGGCGCCGCAGACCTCGGACAGGAAGTTGACCGCCAAATTAAACAGCGTCAGCATTTTGCCGGGAACGGTCTGCACCTCGTCGATCACGATGACGCTGCGGCACAGCGCGTGAAATCTGCGGATGGCGCTGGTCCTTCCGCTGAAGCAGGTGTTCAGCAGCTGCACCAGCGTGGTGATAATGATCGGCGCCGACCATGAGGCGGTGAGCAGCTCCAGCTCCTGCAAGCGCTCCGGCGTCTCCTTCGGCTCGGCAAGGTTGGAGTGATGCTCCAGTATCAAGGTGTCGTCTCCTATGTAATCGCGGATGACCTGAGCGTTTTGATCCAAGATCGACAGCAGCGGCGCGGTGAAGATGATCCGGGAGCAGTTCCGTTTTGCCGCGTGGGTCAATGCGAAGCGGAGGCTGGCCAGCGTTTTTCCACCGCCGGTGGGGACGTTCAGGCGGTAGACCCCTCCGGGCCGGGCGGCACCGGCGGCACAGGTGTCGGAGATGGTGTGGCGCGCCAGATCAATGGGCGTTTTTCGCGGGAATGCCGCCAGCTTCTTCTCCATAAACGCCAGCCGTTCTGTCCAGATTGGCCGCATATCCTCTGGGAACACGGGCGGTTCTATCCCATCCATAAAGGTCGCGGTGTCCGTGCGGTCTCCCTCGATCACGGCGGACAGGAGCATCCGAGCCAGAAGGCCGATATAAAATGCGGTCTCCCGATCCGCCTCATTGTCGTCCGCTTGGGTGGACAGTGCAGACAGCCGATCCAGCATCGGGGTCATCTCCCGGACAGCGTCGCGGAACAGATACTCCAGCTCCTCCTCGTCAGCAACCTCCGCCAAAAAGCCCTGTCGGGATTCATCGTAAAAGATCCCCTCCTTGGTCTGGCGATGAAGAAACCCACTGTGCTGCTGGGGGTCGACGCAGTCAAATAGACCGTGGTGTGAGCCAACGGCAAAGGCCAGCAGCTCTGCGGTCACGTCGGAATAGGAGAATGCATCGCAGCGGCCGTGCCACCGATCCAGCAGAAATCGGACGCCGGCGAAGGTGTGGTTGACGCTGCCCCGAACAACACTTCCGCCTACAGCGGCCTTCAGCAGATAGTCCTCATACTCCTTCTTGTTTTTTCCGGCGTCGTGGAGCAGCCCGGCAAGGTAGGCGCTTTTCTCCAGACCCAGCGGCCGCAGTGCGTTTGCGGCCAGCGCCGCCGTGTTCCGGCAATGCTCCCGGACGGTCTGCCGCTCTCCGGTTTCGCGGATATGGGCAGGATACATGGCGATCACATCCTGTCATATATTTTTTAACGCGCATATGTTGATGCTTTAACCATACCACACTCGCTGAGGCTTGTAAAGACTTCGGTAATAAGGACAATTACCAAAAAACATTGACTTTTTTTGTATGCTATGCCATACTGTGCGGGTCGGGTATTCCCGTGGATTGAAAGGGTAAAAAGGAGAAGCTGCGCAAGGCCTGGCAGGGGAGCATCCCCTGCTGCGCCCTGCGCAGCTTTTCGCCCAACGCGGCTATGTAGCTGCTATACACCAGATACGCCGCCTCCATGGTGTATCGTCTTTGCTTGTGGGCTCTTAGACTTTTATTATAACTCGCCATATTAAGAAAACGAGTTTTGCCATTTCCTAAATGTGTGCTCATTGCTTGTTTTTTGCAACACAAGAAGAGGTGTGACCATCGGTCACACCTCTTCTTTCTTTAACCACTCGATAAACTCGACTCGCGGCAGTTTTCCGGTTTCGCTGGCCTCTTTCTTCGGACTGCCCCCTACTTGTCTACGATTCCTTCAGCCATCGCTGGAACTCGTCCTCGGTGATGACGCCCTCATCACATTTCTTTTTCTGCTCTCTGGCCTGTTCACTCCAGGCGTAGAACTGGCTGTCGCTGATACGCCCGGCCTTGATCCACGCGAAGCGTCGCTTGTACTCCCGGCGGTAGACCTTGAATACCGGGTCGCCCGCCTGCTTTAGCGTCCATTGCTGGAAAGCCCCCATCAGCCGGCAGCTGGACTGACCATCCAGCGGAGAACGGTCGCAGTACTCTGCGCTGACACGGCCTGTCTGCGCAAAGTACCGTCCGCAGTTCTTGCAGCGGCGCACAGTGATATTGCGCTCTACGCAGGTCTGCAAAGAAAAACTGATCATATCCGCCACCGTATTCGCGTACAGTACCGGCGCGCAAGTATCGCCATCCACCGGCTCAAAGCGCGTGGTGAGCAGGCGAAACGGAAACAACTCCGGGTCGCTGGGCTGGTCAGGCTGGTCAAAATGATAATACCGCATGACTTGCTGGCTGGGCTCGCGCCCAGCCTTGTCTATATCCAGTATCAACTCGAAGAAACGCTGGATCTGCTTCTGATACAGCGGCAGCTCCTCTGGCAGCGTCCGCAGCTCATTTAATGCCTCTGATACCGCAGTCGTGGCGTTCTCAAAACCTACGGAATGGAGATAGAACCACTTGGTATACAGCACACGGAAGAAGCTGTGTGTATCCGCCAGCGCTCCCAGCTTGGCCATGGCGTTGGTCACACGTTCGCGGTCAAGGCTCTCCAAGTCATCGGAGATACACCGAAGCACGATGGAGACCTTCTCCATATCCAGTTCAGTAAAGGACAACAGCGACTCTAAAAACGGGAAGGTCTTTCGCCGCGACGGCGCTCCCTGCGTGCCAAAGGCATCGCTCTCGATGACCTCATGCCTTCCAGGGAAATACATTTTGCAGTACCACATAGTGCCCTCCAATTGTGGACTAATTGTAAATATTGCTCGACAGCATTGACAGACTTTGCCGCCTTTGTTATGATAGGCTCGAGCAAGATGTCTAATTAATATTACAATCAGTCTACATCATCCGCACAGCCATGTCAACAAAAATCGGAGGTATCTATTGAACTTACAAAACAACAAATCGAAAAACTTCACACCACTGCCTAACGAGATATTCTCTCTGCACTTAAGCACCGGCGAGCTGGCGACCTACGCTGTACTGATGCGGCTGGAAGACCCGCGTACCTACGAGTGCTGGCCCAGCTACGAAACCATCGGTAAAGCCATCGGCAAAAGCAAGAGCTCCGTCAAGCGTTATGTGGCTGGGCTGGTAGAAAAAGGGCTCATCACCGTAGAGCCGACGTCGGTCATCATGGGGAATGGCCTGAAGAAAAGCGGCAACCTGCGTTATCACATTCGCCCCATCCGAGAGGCGGTGGAGTGGTACACCCGGCACCAGCTGTACCTCGCCGAAGCCGCCGCCGAGCGACAGCGGGTACGGCGGAAACTGTCGGCGCAAGCCGCAGAACCGCCGTGTTCGCCCCTATGAGCCGCTGTGTGGTCTCGCAGGAAGGCGAGCGTGTCGTGGGACGCCGGAGGTTTGGGGAAAGCGGAGCATCGCGCCTTCGGCGCGATGGCAAGTTTCGCGTTTGTGGTACGGTTTTCGGCCCCTGGCCGAAACCGCTCCCCAAACGCTGCATGCGGGCTAAGCCCACACCCCTTCCTCAACGCAAAGTCCGCCACTTCCGTTTCCGCCTTCGGCGAAAACTCCAGCTGCTTCCTTGCGTTTCGTCTCCAAACGAAACCCGCTGCGCTGGGCTTTCGTTTGGGTGATTTTGAAATTCAAGAGAGGAGAGTACGATGAAGAAAGAAGAATTTATCCGCATCCGCGTGGCGGGGTGGCAGAAGAAATACATCTCGCTCCAGGCGGAGAAGGCGCATAAGTCTCTCAGTCAGTATGTGCGGGACGCGGCCATGGACAAGGATGTGACGGTCATCGACGGCGTGGATGACCTCATCCGCGAGCTGCGTCGGCAGGGCAATAACCTGAATCAGCTGGTCGTCATGGCGCGGCAGGGTCATGTCGAGCTGGTCAACATGGAGCCGTTCATGGAGGTGTATGAAAACACATGGCAAACGTTAAATTCATTGCTGTCTCGCGTGGGCTGAGGGGCATCGTCGACTACGTCACCAACCGGGAAAAGACGGCGGAACAGCTCATCAGCGGCGTCAACTGTGTAGCGCGGACGGCAGTGCCGGAATTTGAGGCGGTGAAAAAGCAGTTCCGCAAAACGGAGGGCCGCGGCTACTACCACATTGTGCAGGCGTTTGCACCGGACGACCCGCTGGACTTCACAACGGCGCACGAGCTGGGCATGAAGCTGGCGGAGCATTTTGAGGGCTACCAGTGCATCGTGGTCACCCACATGAACACCGCCCACATCCATAATCATATCATCATGAACTCGGTCAATTTCGAGACGGGCATGAAATTCCATTAGTCCGCAAGGGAGATGCAGCAGGTCAAGGATTACTGCAGCCAACTCTGTCGGGAGTACGGCTTGTCCGTCACGGAGTCCAAGGCCGACCCGTTCCGCATCCCGACGTGGAAGAGGCGACTGACGGATCATATCAAAGATGCCATGGAGCAGAGCCGCACCCAGCAGGAGTTCATTGCCTACATGAACGCCTATGGCTACGATGTAAAGTGGGAGCCGGATCAGAAATACATCACCTACACCACGCCGGAGAACATCCGCTGCCGGGACAGCAAGCTGTTCGACCAGACGCTGAAGCGCGAGAATATGGAGCTGTACTTCCGGCTGGGCGGTGCGGATTATCTGCAAGCATGCCGGGAAATTGCCTATGACCATCGTGAGCCGACACCTACGCTGGAGGATGCCGTCTGCGGCATGGCGGGTACAGTGGCCGCCATCTGCACCCTCTGCGAGGACGAGGACAGCGAGGTCAGCGACCTTGCCCGTGAGCTGTATTACAGCAGCCTCTTGCTGCAGGAGCTGGTGGAGTGGTATCAGTCCCGCCGTCAGGAGCAGGAAAACTACGAGGAAGAATATGAGCAGTATCACGGTTTCGACATGACCATAATGTAAGGAGGAGCGAATGAACGAATGTACCTATAAGAATTACAACGAGCTGCCCCTGATGCTGAACGTCGTGCAGGTGGCGGCGGTGCTGGGCATCTCCCGCGCCGGAGCGTATGAATTGGTTCACAGCGAGGGTTTCCCGGCACTGAAGATCGGCGGCCGTATCGTAGTGCCGAAGGACAAACTGCGGGAGTGGATAGACGCCAACACAACACAAAAATGACCACGCTGTAACCAAAGAATACCCCCGCTGTGCAATTGATAACTTTCTCTTAACTCTGCCCATCTCCGGTAGCTATTAAGGTCGGCTTGTGGTATGTGTGTTGGCTACCAAGAAAAGGAGTTGATACCATGCCGAAGAAACGTGCAAATGGAGAGGGGAGTCTGCGCAAACGGAAGGACGGCCGCTGGGAGGGCCGCTACACCGCAGGCTGCGATCCCACCACCGGCAAGCCTATCCACAAGAGCGTCCTCGCCAAAACCCAATCCGAAGCCAAGGAAAAGCTCAAGCAGGCCATCGCGGAGGCTGAAAAACTGGACATGAGCCGCGCAAAATCCTACACGCTGGGCGCGTGGATCAAGCTGTGGTACCAGGTCTACGCCGAGCCGCGCCTGCGGGAGAAAACCAAGGACTACTATCTCAACTACATCGACAACCACATCATTCCGGAGCTGGGCAACACACCGCTGGAAAAGCTAACCACCATCCAGATCCAGAAGTTTTACAATGACCTGCAGAAATCCGGACGCATCCAACGCTATACCCACATCAAGCTGAAGGACAAGGGCCTCAGCATCCGTGTGGTACGGGGCATCCACACGCTGCTGAACAACTGCCTGGAGCAGGCGGTAGCGGAGCGGTTGCTCCTCACCAATCCTGCCAAAGGCTGCCGCCTGCCGAAGCTGGAAAAGCGAGAGATGAAGATACTGCCGGAGGACAAGATCGGCCCGTATCTGGCCGAAGCAGAACGGCGCGGGCTGCTGGCGGCCTTCTATCTGGAACTGAGCACCGGCCTGCGGCGGGGAGAGTTGCTGGCCCTGCTGTGGACGGACTTGGACGTGGAGAATATGACCATCTCCGTCAGCAAGCAGGTGAACCGCATCAACGGTGAACTGGTGGTCAGCCAGCCCAAGACGCCCAACTCCATCCGCAAGCTGGCCATTCCGCAGCGGGCGGTGGAACTGCTGGTAGAGGAGCACGCAAAGCACCCCCACAGCCCCTACCTGTTCGTATCACCCAAGACCGGCACCATGTTCGACCCGGATTCCTTCCGGCACACCCATGAGAAGATCCTGAAGGCCATCGGCGCGGAGCACATCAGGTTTCACGACCTCAGACACCCGTATGTCAAGCACACGACAAAAATTTTTAGCTTGCGCTCGATGGCTTTTCAAGCGCAGGCTTATCCTGATGCTCGGCGAAAAACTCGCGGAGCTTGTCAGCTTCATCGGGGAGGACAAAGCCAAAGCCCTGTCCGTCCACTCTGCAATAGAAAGCGATTTTCATGACTGCCACCTCAATCAAAAATGTCCTGGATTTTGTATGCGATCTCGATGCGCTTATCGGGATATACCAGCACCCGGTCGATCAACAGCTCGGCCAGCTCGGTGGTCAGCGTGTCCGCATCGAAAATCGCCTTGGACGCTTCCTTGCGGCTGTCCTGCCGTGCCTGTTCGTCCTGCTTCTGTTTCGCCTGTGCCAATACTGCGGCATAGGCGTTTTTTGTTTTCAGCAGCAGCTCGTTACACGCGGCCTTTTCCGCCTTGTAGGTGTTCAGGTCAATCTCGCCCATAAGATAGTGTTCGTAAAGTGTGCGCTTGCCGTCTTGCAGCGTCTCGATCTGCTGCTCATATTCGGCGCGTTCCGGTACGGAGGCATCCACCCGGAGCGAACCGTCCGGGGCAAACGGTGCGGCGGCTTCCATCTGCTTTTTCAGCGTCAGGAATACCGCTTGTTCCAGCTCTGCGGCGTTCAGACGCATCTTGTGGCAGCGGCTTTCTACGTCCGCCTCGGAATGGCGGCAGTAATAATACGAGGTTTTCTGCATGGTGCGGGACAGCGCATGACCGCAGCAGCCACAGAAGGCTTTGCCTTTCAGCGGGTAGTCCCGCTTCTTTTTGTTGGGCTGGGAAAAGCGGAGCTGGCTGGCCTGCACGGTATCAAACACGGCTTTCTCTACGATGGCCGGGTGATGGTCAGGGATGATGTACCATGATTCTCTGTCCTTCAGGTGGCTTCTGGTGCCGCCTACTTCGAGAACCGCCCGCTTGCCGATCACATACACGCCGGTGTAGCGTTCGTCCTCCAAAATGCGGAGAATGGTGGATGCACTCCAAATCCCGTGGCAGCGGGAAATATCGTGGGTATGATTGCCGTGCGCCGCTTTGTACTGGCCGGGGGTAGGGATGCTTCTGCGGAACAGCTCCCTTGTGATGGCGGTGGCGTTGATGCCCTCGGCGGCAAGCTGGAAGATGAGCTGCACAACGGCAGCGGCCTCCGGGTCAGGCTCCATTCTGCCATCGGCGCTTTTGCAATAGCCGTAGGGACAGATTTTGCTCTGATACTCGCCGCGCTGCATCTTGGCGTACTTGGCGCTCTTGGTCTTGATGGACATATCGCGGCTGTAATATTCGCTGATGAGATACTTGAATGCTACGTCCATGCCGCCGGTGTCACCCTTGAATTTGCTGCTGTCAAAATCGTCGCTGATGGAAATGAAGCGGGTATGGAACAGCGGGAACACGCGCTCGATAAAGTAGCCGGTTTCAATGCTGTTTCGCCCGAAGCGGGAAAAATCCTTGACGATGATCAGGTTAATCTCGCCGTGGCGCACCTTTTCCATCATTGCGGTGAACTGAGGCCGGTTAAAGTTCGTACCGGTATAGCCGTCATCGGCAAACTCATGCCGTGGATATTTGGACAGCACCGGATGATTGTCAAGATACCGGTTTATGAGCATACGCTGGTTTCCGATACTGTCACTTTCTTTTTTGTTTCCATAACCGGTATCTTCGTCAGCCATAGAGAGGCGAATATAGATGCCGATGGTGTAATCCCTGCTCATTTACATCGCCTCCTGAACTTCCTTGATACTCTGAATGGTCAGCGCATAGATGTCACCATATTTCATGACCAGCTCCACTGCGCCGTCTTCATGGATTTTAACCTTTTCAACAGATTCATCCACCAACTCCTGAGAAAGCTGCGTTGCTGTACTGACGGACTTCATCAATGTGATCCACTTGTTGTCAACAGACATGGCCTCATTGAATTTGCTGCGGCGCTGAACTGCCTCGTCCAGACGGCGGGACAGATCAGCAAACTGCTCGTCGTAGCTCTTCTTTGCAAAGGTGTATTCTTCTTCATCCAGAATACCCTCTGCAAAGTCCTCATAGAGCCTCGTGCGCTTTTTGGACACACCGCTCAGTTTGAGGTTCAGGCTTGTAATGAGGGCATTCTGGTTGTCACGGATGTTTTTCTCGCCTTCGCTGCCTCTGAGCTTATCCAGCAATTTGTCATAATCCAGAGCTGCCTTAACTTGAAGCTGGATTGCGGCAAGCACATCACTTTCAAGCCTGTCCTGCCGGATGTAGTGAGCAGTGCAGTGTTCATAGCGTCGGCCAACATAGGTGCTGCATTCATAGAAGGCGTACCAACCGCCATCCTTGCGCTTGTCTACTCTCTTCCGATGGAAATACATCCTCTTACCGCAATCGGCACAGAAGATTTTGCCGTCAAAGAGGTTGATCAGCGTGGCTCTGATTTCCTCGGATTTTTGCATCTTTGTCTGCCTTGCTACGGAGGCTGCATTCATGATGTCCTGCACTTTCTGGAAGTCCTCGCGGGAAATGATTGCTTGATGAGTGTTCGGAAATACAATCCACTCGTCCTTATCTTTGACATTGTGGGACTTGATTCCCTTGTAGATGGCAACCATAGACCGGCCAAGTACGGTGTCGCCCACATAATGCGGATTGGTCAGAATACCGTAGACCGTCGATTTGTGCCAGCCCTTGCAGGAGCATCCGTCACCGGTTCTCGTGCCGTTCTGACGCTTTCTCAACTCAGTATTGGGCGCACCCAAACGGTCAAGCTCATCAAGGATCATCGGCATCGAACAGCCTTCGATTTTCCGCTGGAAGATAAGCCGCACATACGAAGCGGTCTCTTCATCGATCACCATGTTGGTATGCTCTTCATTCCACCGATAGCCATAGGGCAGGTTCCGCTTCTGGAACGTCCCTTGCTCCATCTGGGCTTTCAGCGCCGTGGAAACCTTTCGTGAAATGTCCTTCGAGTAGAGCGCGTTGATCATATTTTGCAGCGGGATCATCAGGCTCTCGTTGGAGCCGTCCGTGTCAAAATTGTCATAGTTCTCTTTGATGGCGATAAAACGGAGACCAATCTGAGGAAAAATTCGCTCAAGATAAGTCCCGGTTTCAATGTAATCACGGCCAAAACGACTGAGATCACGGACTACCAGACACTTTATCCTGCCGCTTTTGATGTCGTTCATCAGCCGGTTGAACTCCGGCCTGTCAAATACCGTACCGGTATGGCCGTTGTCGATATAGGTATCCACAAGGCTCAGATACGGACGATCCGCAATGTAGGACTTACAAATCTCAATTTGGTTCGCAATGACATCCACATTTTCCGATTTGCCGCTGTTCTCAACGGAAAGACGGGCATAGATGGCTGTCGGAAAGATTTGCAGCGGAGCAGCTTCGACAACCGGCTCAACTGCTGGCGCAGTTTTTCTGCTTTTTCGTGCCATACACTCATCCCTCCTTTATACGGCAATGGCAAGTTCATCAGAGTAACTGAGAACATATTCGAGTGTCTGCTGGTATTCGTCTTTATACTTGAAGACGATTTCGATAACATGGTTCTCATAAATCAGAATACGATCAACGAGAGACATCAGGACGCGACGGTTCAGCTCTTCGATGTTCTCATATTGCTTGAAGATCGTCACCCAGTTCCTCTCGGTTGTGCCGGTAGTGACCGTCTGCTTCATTTCTTTTTTGACCCGCAGAAGGGCTTCCTGCTTGTCCTCAATGATTTTGGTGTAGCTGTTGCGGAACTCAAAGTATTCCGCTTTATCAATGATCCCATCCGAAAGGTCTTCGTACAGCCGGA
>ERZ825896.862-NODE-862-length-37091-cov-12.065288_pt1 | contig 37091 bp, 35 predicted proteins | sample MGYA00519858_ERZ825896 | MGnify/ENA primary metagenome ERZ825896 (study PRJEB31778, sample SAMEA3449214) | human gut metagenome | biome: human gut; feature: human-associated habitat; material: faeces | place: United Kingdom | collected 2010/2012 ...
CTACGAACATGACGGACAGTGCGCCGGCTACTATCCTGCTTAGTTTTTTGTTCATTAACTTCCTCCATAATAATAAATTTAAAAAGTGGCTATAGATGATTTGTTTTATCTTTAACAATGTAATAATCATTCTTTCGTTAAGGCCAAATCATATTTTTAATATAACCATTCCCATAAATTATATATAAATATTATGTCGAATGTCAACAGAATATCCCCCATATGCATATTTTCATCCCCTATATGCAGTTTTTATATCAACTCATTAAAATTCTTATACAAGTTGTTTTTTAATTTAATTATCATTTGCATTTATTGGTTATAATAAAACAATTTATTTTCTCGTCAATATTCCACTGCGTTCTGTTGTAATGTATCCGAATATCCTCACCTCCGTTCAATTTGAAATCAAACGAAGGCTATGGATATCTGGCTATCAAAGACAGCCGTTTTTTTAGTCCAAAACATGAATTTCTTTTCCTTTGAACTGTTTTTTGGCATAAAAAAGAGCCTGCGCATTATATATACAGGCTCACGATTAGTCTTAGATTATATTAAATTTGGATAAAAAATCTCCGTTCCGCTGATGCGAAACGGAGTAAAAATAATGCGGAACAAATTCAATTGGCTTTGAAAGCTTGGTTTGCTCCACCATAAACTATAAATAAATAATAATGCAATCTCAATTATTAATTTTTTGCAGCATATATGTGATAATAAATATTGCAAGAAATGATAAAAATACTCTCCAGTATATCCTTTTTATCCATATAATGTGTAATTTTTCGAGTATCATTTCATTAATTTTTGAACCAAATAAAGTTTCTGAAGCAGCAATTATTCCTAACATAAATAAAACAGCACCTGACATCATAAAAACAACATTAATAAAAATTATAAGATGTTTTTTCATTTTAAGGTGTATCCTCTCCTGATTGCTCTTTTTTCAGGATCCTTACTAAATGCCGAATATACTGTATTTACTACATTACATGCAGCAAAAGTATATGATAACGTTTTACCAAACGTTGAAACTGGTTTTTGCAAATATTTTCCAAATGGAGGCATTCTTCTGTTACTAGCATTATATGCTTTAGAAAATACATATCTATCAAATTTGCCATATGCATATTTAGCAGTAGTAAGTCCTGTTTTAGATGCAACAGAGAATCCAGCTATACTAACACCATTATTAAATAAAGATTCTACAACATTTCTGGTAATTTGACTGCTACTTTTTCCTTCATTTTTACTCTTTTTATATTGTAAAATTCCAACTTCTGTTGCCTTAGAGGCGGTAGTTATTGCACCAGAAATGGCAGCAGTACCTGCAATAGAACCAGCACCAAATGTTGCAACAATTCCGCCTGTTGCACCAATAAGACCACCGCCAACTCCGCCAACTACAGCACCTTTACCAACTCCAGCTGCTGTTGACCAGAATAAATCAGAACCAGTTTTACCTTCCTCTTTCGCTGACTTATATGATGAGACTCCTCCCACTGCACCTCCGATTACAGCGCCAGCTATAGCACCTACTACAAGTGCTGTGAGAATAAAGTTACCTGATGGATCAGAATAAATTATCGGATTATTATGACAATAGGTATATCTATTCAGTGAAAGCGGATCTTCATTTTTACCGGCAAAACTATCCCTTGAAATAAACCTTCCTATTGTCGGATCATAATATCTCGCCCTGAGGTGAATTGTACCTGTTTTCTTGTAGGTGTTATAATTAAAACTTTAAAGCGAGCCTATAAATAAGCTTTTATAACCAATTTGTCACTATATATTTTTTGTATCTTATATCCAAGACTATTCAGGCTATTCAATATTATATCAAGGTTATACTGTTTCATACCAAAACAAATATGCAATCCTTCACTATATGAGAAAACACAATTAGTATATTCCAATTCAACAAATGTTTCCAAACCTTTCATGTTATACTTTTTATACGAGTTAACATACTTATCCCAAGTAATTTTAGAAAATGGTTTAAAAAAAGTGGTTTCTAAATAATAAAGACAGATATTAGGTAGCATATCATATGATTTTTTATTCATTTTCAACATCCCTATGGCACTAATGCGGGGATCAAAAAACTTTTTTTCTTTAAATGTTTCCATAGTTTTGTCAATAAATAATCCATTTGAACTAAAAAAATTTGGTATTTCAAATCTGCATTTAACAAGTTCTGACTCAGTAAGATTTTCTCCAAACTCCCGGTTCAAATTAAAGTAATAATTTCCATCGTTTGCAAAACATTTAATAACTTTTTTTAATTGATTTGATATTAGTTTATCATAAGTGCTAGGAAGATATAAATCAGGAAAATAAATATGACATATGTTTTGAAATCTATTCTTCATATAAACTCCTATTTAGTAATAGAACATATAGTATGATAGTGAAAGCTTATTAATAAGCTTTCACTATCATACAGATTGAATTACTTTTTATTTCTTACACTGGGAACAATAAATGTAGATCTAATAGGCATATGATTCTTAGTAGTAACACCGGAACGTGGTCTATAGTGATAATGCAACCCATATTGAGTATCCCACTCAACTCTACTTAAAAATCCTGTTGAAGAATTCTTGGTAGATATAAACGCTCCACCCTGTGTTTTAGGAGTTTGATATAATATCTCAGTATTTCCCAATTTAAAGCCAAAGCCTTTATTTCCTGAACATAATTTTAACATTGCCTTAGATTTTATGTTCTTAATAGTATTGGACAACTTTGACCCTATATTTGTTTTGGATAAAAATGATCCCATTTTATCCATTCCTTTTCCAAGAAGCAAAGAAGTTGTACCATTCACTGCTGTTTCTGTAGCAACTGATAAAAGTGAGTTTGATACATTGCTTAGTGTCAACTCCTTTTTGCCAGAAATATATTGCCAACTTTCACTAGATACTGATTGAGCGGCAGCACCAGCATAACTTGCTGCTGCCATATTTCCTGTTCCAGCAAAAACAGCACCTCCAACGGCACCTCCTATTGCTGCACTTCCCAAACCATCATACCACTTCTGACCCGACACGATATTTCCAACAAGTTGACTACCAGCCCCTAAAATACCACCTATAACGCCGCCAGCCACAATATGCCAGAAGTGTCCGTCTGGATCGACATTAACAATCGGATTATTGGTACAATAAGTGTATAGGTTCAGACTAAGCGGATCTTCATTCTTACCAGCAAAGCTGTCCCTTGAAATAAATCTGCCTATTGACGGATCATAATATCTCGCTCTAAGGTATATTGTACCTGATTCAGCGTCATAATATTCACCGCAGTAGCGGAACGCATTTGTATCGGAATCAACAATATCCTTTTCAATACCAAAAGCATCGTACTTGTAAGACTTAGTTACTTCGCCATTGGCATTTGTAAGATTTACAACATCGCCGTGAGCGTTCTGGGTGTAATAAGTATACTCAGTTTTATTTCCGTTTTGCTAATGATATTATACCATAACTTCAATATATTGTAAAGAAAAAATCCCCCGTCCTGCTTAATGCAGAGCGGGGAATAACAACAAAGCAGAATATGTGCACATTAAATACTTGTTTTACTTAAATTCATACCTAAGTTGATTATTTAAAAAAATTATCTTTGTTACTGTATTTGCTAATTAAATTTTCTATAGTTTTTTTCCCATATAAATATTCATTTTCCCTATATTGAGTGTCAAGCATTGATAGAGACAACAATAACTCCCAAGAATTTTCATCATTTATTTCTAAATCATAGTTCTCAACATATTGTTGTGCCCATTCTGCTACTTCATTTCTTAAGGTAAAATCGTCCCTTAATTTTAAAAGCATAGAGTATATTGTATCAAAATCTGGTTCTTGCATACATATCACCATTTCCCAGTATATCGTCCAGAACGATCAAATTGATAATGAACCTTACTTCCACCAGTAACAGATACATCGGGTCTAACTTGTCTTACTCTTCCTGCATGATCAAGTGTTTCGTTCCAGCCCCTCATTTTTCCAGTAGATGGATTCCATTCACGAACATATCTTGCCCCTGACATTTCGCCAGGTTTATCAGCTTTCCTAAACGTGTCATAAAATCTATATCTACCATCTGGCAATTCCCTTACTCCACCTTTACCATGCTTTTGAGACATCTTATAATAAGTTTTTAACTTATCATATTGAGCCGCACTATGTGCAGGATTATCAATACTTTTACATTGAGATAATGGTTGAGAATTAGGTGATGGTTTAGCTAATTTTTTATCAGCCCACTTACCAACGCCATGAGTTACTGCTCCTATGGCAGCACCTTCAGTAAATGACAATGCAGCATCCTTAAATGAATTAATATCTCCATTTATTGCATCAGCAGCTAGATTTGATGCTCCACCTGTTATTACAGCACTTGCAAGAGGACCTGCACCAGGTATCGGAATTGTTGAAATAACACCACTAACAGCTCCTGACAAAGCCGCTTTTCCTACTCCGTCATACCAGTCATTTCCGTTTTTTACATTGCTGATAATTTTAGAGCCACCACTAATTAAAGCGCCAACACCAGCACCTATTAGCTGTGGTAAAAACGGGAAATTACCATTGCAATCGACAAAGACTACAGGACTGTTATGACAATAAGTATAGCGATTTAAACTTAATGGATCACCTTGTTTACCAGCAAAGCTATCCCTTGAAATAAATCTGCCAATACTCGGATCATAATATCTCGCTCTAAGGTATATTGTACCGGATTCAGTGTCATAGTACTCACCGCAGTAACGGAAAGCATTTGTATCACTTTCAGATATATCCTTTTCAACACCAAAAGCATTGTACTTGTACGTCTTAGTTACTTCACCATTGGCATTTGTAAGGTTTACAACATCGCCATGAGCATTCTGAGTGTAGTAAGTATACTCGGACTTATCGCCGTTTCTGTAGTTGTACTTAGCAACAAGATTTGTACCACGGATATAACAGTCAGCCTCATAGAACTGATTATCGATAACGTCTGCAATAATCTGCTTACTTCCGTCCCAAACATGATTTATTGTCTGACCGTCAACAGTCTTTTCATATCTCAGACCGCTTGCATTGTACTTGTAGCTTGCAATTGTCTCGCCGTCGGTAAAGCCGATAAGCTGATTTAAACCATTGTATGTGTTTGTTTCAGTTTTACCCTCAGCAGTCTTTGTAATCTGATTACCGTTAGCGTCATAAGTATAAACTGTTTGTTTAACATTACTGTTCAAATCAAGCGGATTTTCTTCACCCTCAACAGTCTTAACTTCCTTCTGAAGCAATGCAGTGTACTTGCCGTTTACTGAATAATCGTAAACAGTTTCATAGCTTTCAGAACCTGTTGCCGTCATCTTGGAACGGTTTCCATAATCGTCATATTCGTATGAATAGGTATCTGTTTTGTTTCCCTTAGCAACGGATTCCTCTGTCAGTCTTTTCAGACCGTCATACTCATATTCCGTTGTTTCTATTATACCATTTTCTTCTGTTACTTTGCAAGCGTCAGAACCATCTAAATAATATGAATATTCGTAGCTTGATATGGTACTATTGCCCTTTTTGTTAACAAGCTTTACTATCCTATTCGCATTGTTGTAATCATAAGTCGAAACTACTCCGTTTGCAAGGGTTTCCGACTTCTTGTTTCCGTTTCTGTCATAGGTATATAAAACTGTTTCTTCCCCTGCTTCCTTTACCTTGACAACACGCATTTCACTGTCATACTCATATGTTTTATCAGAGTAGAACAAGAGATGATACAATCCCGTAAGCTCTTCTCTTACATACTGTGAAACACCTTCGTAGAAATATCCTCTAAATATAGAGTAGCCATTTTTATTATACTCACTCTCAGTATACTTTCTTCCCAGAGAATCATAAATTGTAGTTGTTGTAATTTCATTGCTTACCGTTTTCGTAATCCTGCCCATACTGTCATATTCATATGATTTACTGACATTCTTTGAGGAATCTTTAGAATTTACAGTATTTGAAGTGAGTACTCGGTTTAAAGCGTCATAAGTATTGGTTGTAACGTTGCCGTTTGCGTCTGTGTTTGTGAGAACGTTACCGTTAAGGTCGTAAGTGATCGTACCTGAATTGTAGCCTGTGCTGTCGGTGGTTCTTACCGCCCTCAGCCAATTGTCATACTCATAATTTGTTGTCAAATATGTGCTGTCATTCTCTGATGACATACCTGTGTACATCTTTATCTGAACTCCGGCGTTGTTGTAGAAATACTTTGAAATATTTTTATCCTTTGAATCTGTTCCGCTGAGCGTTACCTGTTCCAGCAGTCCCATTGCGTTGTACTTATTTTGAGTAATGCTGTTTTTGCCTGTATCAACAGTCTGTTTTGACTGTGCGGCGTTTGTTATAATATAACCGTCTCCGCCCTTTCTCCATTTTGCTGTGAGCGTTCAGACACTCAAATCCGTTTACCGTTATCCTTGAAAGTTGTGTTCGAACCGTCAGGCAATACTACCTGATAGTAACCCTCGGTTGGCATTACAATTTTGCTCACATCAATATTGAAGTCCCAGCCGATACCGAAACTTCCTTCTTTTTATGGAATCTATGACTACTCACTCTACAATATCTATCAAATGATTTGCAATTATAATATAAATTTAAAATTATTACTATCAATTATTTTACAATTCTATTATATTCATTAGAAGCATAAGTATCTGTCATACCTGCAATAAAATCACATATAATCCTCACAAGAACACATCTCTTTTCATAATACTCCTTCGCTAATTCTGATGTTGAATCATTATTAAAATCATATCCGGTAATTAAGTCGAATTCTTCTTTAATTATCTCATAATTTCCGTATTCGAAATCAACAACATTCTGTGAAACATTTCTTAAGTTGATATAAAGCTTTCTTTGAGTACCCTTATGCAATAATCTTGGATTATTATAATACGCCTTGAATAATCCTTTTACTATTGTGTGTGCATTATTATCAAACAATGATACTTCCGGAGAATTGATAACTTTACTTGTAATAATTGTTTCAAGATATTTATTAAGTGTAGCAGCTGTTTCTGAAAAACTAATTATTTCTTTTGATACTCGGTAATCATTATCCTCAAATTCAGAGTAATCGTATTTATTTATTTTTACAGCTGAATATCTGATAACATCATTTATAAAATAAGAAACAATAGCTGAAACGGTACGACTGTTTCTTAGTTCGTTCTCATCTACAAATCTTCTGTGATTATGATTCATAGCTATTATATCATCATTTACTCTATTAACAATGTCTGCTAACTCTTTCATTTTTTTAACAGTCAGATATTTTTGAAAGTCTTCAAACTGCATCGCACCTGATGACAATGCATCATCCAAGTCATGACCCCTCTGAGCAATTTCATCAGCTATTGCAACTACTTGTCCTTCAAGAGTGGAACAAAACTCTTGTTCAAAGTGTAAATGTTCATTAGCAGAATTATCATTTGTAAATTGCTCAAGCATAAATTCATTTTTCTTAAGCTTGGTATGTTTTATCATTCCTTCTAGAGTCTGGAAGCTTAGATCCATACCACATATTTCCGTATATTCTTCTTCAAGAAGTGATGCAACTCTAAGTGACTGATAATTATGTTTAAATCCACCAAAATAATTAGTTTTTTCAAATAGCTTAATGTTTTTAATTATATCAAACTTACCACGCAATATATCATTTAAAGTTCTTTCACCTTGATGCCCAAATGGTGTATGACCTATATCGTGACCTAATGCAATGGCTTCTGTTAAATATAAATTTAGTTTTAAACCTTCAGCAATTCCTCTTGCAATCTGAGATACTGCTTGAGTATGAGTCATTCGGGTTCTATAGTAATCACCTTTTGACGCACTGAACACCTGTGCCTTATCAACCATACGTCTAAATGCTTTGGAATGTACAATACGCTCATAATCACGCTGAAATTCTCCCCTGTTTTCCATTGGTTTACGAAGGTTATATTGTCTTACACAATGTTCATTTCTTTGTGCATATTCAGAAAGTTCTTTTTCTGAATTCAATTCGTTATAAATACAAGAATGTGTCTTTTCTAAAAATGGTTCATTGATTATAAAATCAATTTGCTTTGAAATTAGTTCGGATTCTTCAATAAGAACATATTCATCTTTTTTAAAATCCTTTTCAAGATTAAGTTCTGAAAGCTTACATATATTTTTTATTGCTGTGCCATAATTAAGTTTAGATTTCACATTCAACTTTATAGCATAACCTTTTTCATTTTTTATAATTTTGCCTGTTCCAAGGTAAGCATAGTCAATTTTTCCATTATGGTGAATTAGAGCAATCAAAAAATACTCCATTTTTAATAATGCTTTGTTAATGTCCATCTCAACTGTACTCTGTTTATTAAAATTATAAAAATACGAATCACTTTGTTCTGTATATGATTTTCTAAAATATGTTATAGCAGAACAATTATCTTTTAATTTTATATAAATATTCTTGTTTGTCATATTTACACCTCAAATTTATACATATGTTGTTATGTCTAAACAGAAAGAAATTCTATCAGCTAAGCACCCAAGAAACAAAATAAAAATCAACGCCGAATAATATAAAATTATCAATAGTTCAAATTCTGACTAATACCAACATAATTAGACATAACCTGGTTGCAATAATGATTAAGTTTTAATAAAAGTCAATACCTAATTCGTAATCAGTATTAATATATTACATATAATACCAATCTTATGTTTTTTATTATACAAGATATTTTTAACGTCGTCAATATTTTTTGGTAATTAATTATAGAATTTTGTAGAATTATATATAATTAAATAATTCTACTTGTTAATATTATACAATACTTGTTTTTTGTAGATTCGTGGCTAATTCTGTTCATTTTTATATTTTAACCGTTCATCAGTTATTTTTATTAATTATCTATGAGTTAGGGATAAAAAATGGAGCAGACAAGTATTTTATACTTGTCTGCTCCATCATTATTAATTAACAGTATATTAAAAAATAATATTAAAGTATTTTATATCACCAATTGTGATAAATCTTTTATGAGTGCCTCCATGAATTTCTTCTAGGATATCCCATTCCTTACTGTTTAATGTATAATATTCATATTCAATTCCCATAACGGACATACGAGTTTCTTTTTTTAAAAAACCATAAATAACATACTTATTATCTTCGTAGCAAGATGATGTAGATGCCCAGCAACAATTAAATGATATTCAGCCGGGCAAAACATACACATTAAAAGTTGGTTACAGTGTTCCTGACATCACGATGAAATAAATGATTTCATTCGGGATTACTCTGAACCAGAAGAAGAACATCGTGGACTTATGGTGTATTTTGACAAATCCGCCGATAGACTGTGTATTGCTGATATACACCCTGCCACAGCATTTTTTGAAGAAACAGCTGCACCAAAAAAACTTTTTTACAGCGTTGCAAGCCTTGAAAAACTGTCTTTCAGTGCGGGATATATTTCCCTGTACAAACTGTAAAACTCATCGTACCTTTCCATTCTGCTGCTGTCAGGCTGACACACCTTGTCCGTCCTTACTACTGCCTTTACAGCCTCGGGCACACTGCCGTATATCCCTGCACCAACAGACGCAAGAAGTGCCGCACCCAGTGCAGGTCCCTCCTTGGACGCAGGCGTCTTTACCTCACAGCCATACAGATCTGCAAGCATTGAACGCCACAAAGGTGATGTTCCACCGCCGCCGCATGCCATCATATCCGAAACATTTATTCCCATTTCACGAAAAACCTCCACGCAGTCACGAAGTGAATACGCAACGCCCTCCATTACCGCCCTCAGCATATGCTTCTTTGTATGCATTGCTGAAAGTCCGAAGAATACGCCTCTTGCATCAGGGTCAAGATGGGGCGTTCTCTCACCCATGAGATAGGGCAGATACAAAAGCCTTTCCGCACCTATCGGAACGGTTTCTGCCTCCTTGTCCATGAGATAATATTCATCAACATCCATAAGTGCCGCTGTATCCTTTTCTGCACCGCAAAAATTGTCCCTGAACCATTTCAGCGAAAGTCCTGCCGCCTGTGTTACGCCCATAATATGCCATTCTCCCGGAACAGCCGCACAGCAGGTATGAACACGTCCCTCAGGGTCAATTGAAACAGACGGTGTATGTGCAAATACAACTCCAGATGTACCTATTGTGGTGAATGCTCTGCCCTCTGCACATACCCCTGTACCTATTGCTGCGGCGGCATTGTCACCTGCACCGCCTACTACTATTGTGCCTGCATTAAGTCCGAGCTGTTCTGCAATATCCGCTCTCAGAACGCCTGTCACCTCACAGGATTCATAGACCCTGGCCAGAAGTTCCATATCTATACCGAGTCTTTGACATATTTCACTGCTCCAGCAGCGGTTCGGAACGTCAAGCAGCTGCATTCCTGATGCGTCTGATACTTCTGTTGCATATTCGCCGGTAAGTATAAATCTCAGATAATCCTTCGGCAGAAGTATGTGTCTGCATTTTTCAAAAATCTCAGGCTCGTTATTTTTCACCCACAGAATTTTTGCCGCTGTCCAGCCTGTCAATGCAGGATTTGCTGTGATTTCAATGAGTTTTTCCCTGCCGATTATGCGGTTCATTTCATCAGCCTCTGCGGCTGTACGCTGATCGCACCATATAATAGCATTGCGGAGAACGTTGTTGTCCTTATCAAGCATTACAAGACCGTGCATCTGTCCTGAAATGCCTATGCCCTTTATTTCGTCCTTATTTACACCGCTTTTTGAAACTACTGCTCTCACTGTGTCAAGCATTGCAGCCGCCCAGTGTGCAGGATCCTGCTCTGCATATCCGTTTTTCGGCTGATACATGGGATATTCCGCAGTTGCAGAGGCAATTACCCTGCCGTTTTCATCAAAAAGAACTGTCTTTGTACCGCTTGTACCGCAGTCCACACCGATTATATATGCCATAGATGTATTCCTTTCGTATGTTGTAGATCATTCGCTGAAAACTTACAGTAAAAATATAACAAGGGGAAAGCGGTCTTGTTCGCTTTCCCCTCGAAAAGCTGCCACTTTTATCACCCTTTTTCTCCGCGCGCAAAAAGCATAGCGCAGGGAATTTCGCCCTCTGCGGAGGGCGACCAGGGCTTCTCATACTGAACCTCGCCAGCATTTTTGAAAATAGCTGGACCAAAAAACTTTTATTGCCAAGCTGCCATTATCAGAGATTAAACATAATATTATTCACAACAGACTCAAGCATTTCCTGTCTGCCGCTTGAAAGGCTGTCTGTAACTTCACTCTTTTCAAGAGCGTATTTCTCCAGATCTGCCATGGTAACATTACCCTCAATTATATCCTTGCCTATGCCTATCTGCCATGACGCATATCTGTCAGCAACAAACTTGTCAATTCTGCCGTCCTCTATCATCTTGACTGCAATTCTCAGACCAAGTGCAAAGGTGTCCATTCCTGCAATATATGAGAGGAAAATATCCTCGGGAGTGAATGAACCTCTTCTTGCCTTTGAGTCAAAGTTAAGTCCTCCGTTTGTAAAGCCGCCTGCTTTCAGAACCTCATACATACAAAGTGCAGCATCATATACATTTGTGGGAAACTGGTCTGTATCCCAGCCCAGCAGCGGATCGCCCTGGTTTGCGTCAATGGAACCAAATACGCCGTTATCCCTTGCAACTCTCAGTTCATGCTGGAATGTGTGCTGTGCCAGTGTTGCGTGGTTTGCCTCTATGTTCATTTTGAAATCATTTTCAAGGCCATACTTGCGCAGGAAGCCTAAAACTGTTGCTGTATCGAAATCATACTGATGCTTTGTGGGTTCCTTTGGCTTTGGTTCAATGTAGAAATCACCCTTATAGCCTATGGAACGTGCATAGTCAACAGTCATTCTCATAAGTCTTGCCATGTTGTCCTGCTCGAGTGCCATATCTGTATTCAGGAGAGTTTCATAGCCTTCTCTGCCGCCCCAGAATACATAACCCATACCGCCAAGCTTTATAGTAGCCTCAACAGCTTTCTTTATCTGTGCTGCGGAAAATGCGAAAACATCTGCAGAGGGTGAAGTTCCTGCACCGTGCATATATCTCGGGTGATCAAAGCATTTTGCAGTGCCCCAGAGAAGTTTTTTGGTAGGGTCAGCCTTCATTTTTTCTGCGATATAGTCTGTTACCTCGTCAAGCTTAGCGTTTGTTTCTGCAAGACTGCCGTACTCAGGAGAAAGGTCACGGTCATGGAAGCAGAAATATTCAATTGACAGCTTGTCCATTATCTCAAAAGCTGCGTCAACCTTTGCCTTTGCTCTTGCTGAGAGGTCAGATTCACCCCATGACTTGTCAGCAGTACCGCAGCCGAACATATCAGTGCCGTCACCGCCCATTGTATGCCACCATGAAAGTGCAAATTTCAGATGCTCTTTCATAGGCTTTCCTGCGATCATTTCATCGGGATTGTAGTATTTGAATGAAAGCGGGTTCGTGCTGCTTTTGCCCTCGTATGCAATTTTGCCTATGTCTTTGAAGAATTCGCTCATTTTTATTACCTCCGAAAAATATCATAAATTTATTTCTGTGCTGACGCACTTTGTGCCGCACAATTTCTCGCTTATTTCATCAGGCTGATGAGTGCCTGCGTATAATGTAAATCTGCTGCCGAAGCGGTTGCGCTCGCCGTTTTCGTCAACAGCGGTAAATGCTCTTTCCGATACGGATATCTCTACGAACATTTTCTCGCCTGCTGCAAGATTTACCCTCTTGAAACCGCACAAACTCACATTAGGCACAGCGTTTTCACAATAGTCCTTGATATAAAGCTGAATAACGTCATCCACCGCTTTGCCGCCCGTGTTTTCGGCAGTCACAACAGCCTTACCGTCCTTGTATTCAACCGATGTGCAAACAATTTTTCCGTAAGTAAGACCGTATCCAAAGGGATACAGCACATTATTTTCCGCATAACGGTAGGTGCGGTTTTTCATGGAATAATCGGTGAAGTCGGGAAGCATATCGGAACGCTCGTAGAATGTAACGGGTAGCTTGCCCGAAGGTGAAACGTCGCCGAAAAGTATCTCTGCAAGTGCCGTGCCGCCTTCCGAGCCGGGATACCATGCGTGGATAAGCGCATCCGGCTCACATTCGGTATTCACCGAACTTCCTGCGGCGCACACAACGACAACCGGCTTGCCCGTCTGCATTATCTTGTCTACCAGGATACGTTGATATTCGGGCAGACGTATATCATTTTTATCTCCCGAAGAAAACTCGTTGCCTGTATCGCCCTCTTCGCCCTCAATGGTGGAGTCGAGTCCAACGCAAAGTACAACAAGGTCGGCACAGTCCGCAGCGGCGAGAGCCTCAGCATATCTGTCACCCGATTGCGCCAGAGCGGAAACCTTGTCTTTATAAAGGTGACAACCCTCGGCATAAATGACCCTGCCCTCAAAGCGCTCTCTGATACCGTCAAGGAATGTAACATACTTATCCGCAGTACCGTTATAGTTGCCCTCCAGCGCAATTCTGCTGTCGCTGTTTGGGCCGATGACCGCAATTGTATGCAGTCGGCTTTCATCAAGCGGAAGTATGCCGTTATTTTTCAGCAATACCATGGATTTTTCCGCACATTTCAGCGAAACCGCCTTGTGCTCCCTGCACGCTACAACGGTATAAGGTATATCATCATATTCTGTTTTATCATCGAACATACCCAGCCTTATCCTTGTTCTCATAAGGTGTATGCAGGCGTTTCGGATATGCTCCTCGGTGATAAGTCCCTCGTTAAGTGCGGCAAGGAGATACGCATAAGTGCAGCCGCAGTTTACATCGCATCCCGATTTTATGGCAAGAGCCGCAGATTCAACCGGATTCGCTGTAAGACCGTGATGCTCATGGAAATCGCGTATTGCCCAGCAATCGGACACAAAGTATCCGTCAAAGCCCCACTCGTTCAGCTTGGACATAAGAAAACTGCTCGCGCAGGCAGCCTCGCCGTTTACACGGTTATATGCGCCCATTACGCCCTCAACGTGAGCTTCTCTGATGAGTGCTTCAAATGCAGGAAGATAGGTTTCTTCAATATCCTTTTTGGAAACTTCGGCATTAAACTCGTGACGCACTGCTTCGGGACCGCTGTGTACAGCATAATGCTTAGCACAAGCGGCAGCTTTCATTGTTTTTCCTTCACCCTGCAAGCCATTTACAAAGGCTTTTCCGTTTTCGGCGGTCAAATACGGATCTTCGCCGTAAGTCTCATGTCCTCTGCCCCAGCGAGGATCACGGAAAATATTGATATTGGGTGCCCAGAAGGTCAGCCCCTTGTATATATCTCTGTCATCGTATTTTGTATATGCATTATACTTTGCACGAGCTTCCTCGGCGGTTATATCCGCGACCTTCTGAGTCAGTTCTGTATCAAACATAGCCGCCAGACCGATAGCCTGCGGAAACATTGTGGCTATGCCCGAACGCGCCAGACCGTGCAGTCCCTCGTTCCACCAGTTGTATGCAGGAATGCCCAGCCTTTTTACGGCAGGAGCATCGTATCTGAGCTGAGAAGCCTGCTCCTCCACCGTCATTGCATCGGTTAGCGCAATTGCTCTTTCTTCTGCGCTGAGGGTGCTGTCAAAATATTTTTCCATAGTGATTTTCCTTTCAGATTTATATTATATTGCGTCAAGAAATCTGTTGATCCGACCGCCGATATACTCCTTGAAATCATTCAGATCCGGCTCAAAATTACCTTCGTTATCCAGCAGGCACCAGTGCTCTGAAATGACTGCTTCCTCATTCTTCGCAAACTCTCTTTTTTCTCCCAAAAGCTCACATTCAAGGAACAGGCTGTTGGTATATACCTCAAAATTGCAGGAATAATCGGGATAGCATACCTCCTCGTATTTCGGGATACATTTTGCAAATATCTGCCCGTTGACCGCATAGGCAGCGTAACCGTCCTCAAGATTAAAGCCTGCTTTGAAAGCCTTTCTTACGTAGCTATCCTGCCTTATGCGCACTTCGGAATTTGTTATTCTGAAACGGCTGTCATTTATATCGGAATAGTCCCAAAGACTTATCACACGGTTGGGAAGATATCCTTTTTTCTGCGTGCTCATAGGAATAATACAAACTCCGCCATGTGTAAGACTCGTCACGGACCATGGCGCAAACTCCGCTCTTTTCTCGGATATATTGCGTATTTTGTGCGTTATCTTCACAACTGGAGATACCTCGTTCATTTCAATTATCATGGTAAATTCCTTACCAAATGGAGTGACGGGCGGCATTAATGTAAGAGTATTGTCTGTGATCTCGCAGCTTACCCTGCTATTATCGGGGTAATAGGTTTCGGGATTCACCTCGGGCGCACACCAAAGCCTGTGTCCGCCGTATGCCACCCATGTTCCGTATTTTCCTGCAGGCTCAGTAAATATGCGTTCAGTATCTTCAAAAAGCACATTTTTCTTTCCCGCAAGGGAGAAATATATTATCCTCGGACCTTCTTCAAGTGTTACTCCCAAGGTGATAATACCGTTATCAAGGAAAATACATTCACCAAAATTCTTGTATATACGTTTTGAAGATATTACACTCATAATTTTTCCTCCAATTTGTTTAAATTATACACTAATTTGTTTTGATTTACTAACCGTTTTTTGCGCTTTAAGTTTCAATTATTGCGATATTTTATATTTTCCCTTGTGCAAATACACATATTTACAATAAAATATATTGCACTTTTTTGCAGGATATGTTATTATATATTTTACATAAAAATACACCATGTAATCTCAAGACATTTTTTGATTATATCATTATTATTCAAAAAATATATGAAAGGGAGCTTGACATGATCGCACATCTTAACGGTGATTTTGAAACGGTTGACTATGCTCAGAACAGAAGTGTGCTTTTATACGACAATATTGAAAATGAAGAATATCCTCTCCACTGGCATAATGCTATCGAAATAATTATGCCGCTTACAAACGGCTTTGAGGCTATTTGTGGAGGCACGGATTATCACCTTGACGAACGTGATATACTTATTATTCCCGCAGGTACGCTCCATAATCTTAAAGCTCAGTCCGGCAGACGCCTTATCCTTCTTATTGACAACCATTCGTTTGCAAATAATCCTGCACTGTCGGAACTGTACTCTGTTTTTTCTGAGCCTTTGCTGATCAATTCAAGCTTTGACAAGGAATTTCTGCGGTCAATGAACCAGATAATGAAAGACATATATATACTTTATTCTAATTTTGGTGATGTTACCGAAGTATATATATATATGAAGATCTTATCTTTTTTTGCCAAAATAAAGGAATATCAGCTTAACGAAATACAATATTACGCCGGCGAACAGTATGCGGGCAAATTCCGTATGATACTGAAATTTATTGAACAGAATTATATGAATGATATTACTCTGGAGGATCTTGCTCAGCTCGCAGGCTACAGTACTTATCATTTTTCAAGGATATTCAAAAAATACAGTAATACCACATTTATTAATTTTCTTAATCGCCGCAGGGTAAAAGCCGCAGAGCTTCTTTTGCTTGAAAACGGATGTTCAATCACCGATGTGGCTATGCAGGTAGGATTTACAAGCCTTACAACATTCAACAGAGTATTCAAAAGTATAACCGGATGTACTCCCTCGGACTACAAAAAGCTATATCGGACATAGCAGACAATAGATGTCCACCCCTCAAAGCCCGTAGATACGAGATTGCAATAAGGAACACAAGCAAAATAACCGATTGAGAAGCGATCCGTCAGCAGTTATGCTGGCGGATTGCTTTTATGTGCACTCAGTATGGACACAATTAACGAAGATCAATAACAAACACAGGAGTAGGAAATATATAATTAAAAGCAATTATATATGAATTAAAAATATAAACCTATGATTATTTGGATGGCACATATAAGATATGAAGATGAGTAATTGTAAAAAACTAATAATTATTATTGACAAAATACTCATATTATAGTATAATATGATTAGATAACTTTGGAATTGATCAATTTAAGAAACCGATTAAATTTAGTTGTGTTATTTGAGGTGCATAAATTTAGTCAAAATAAATGAAACTGAAAAAATCACTTCAGCAATATAAATTCATCTAAGCATATAAAAATTTATTCGCTTCAATCAGAGCCAATGAATTGTACTTGGAACAATTCTTCAACATTAGACAAATATAATACTTTGGTTGGAGGGTTTGATGTAGTCTATACTGAAATGAATTCATGGAAAGAGATTGATATAACAGCTTTAACGCAAGCATGGCTTAATTATGGAAATTCATCTCGTAATATAGGAATACCGTGTTATGGATTTAAAATGGTTGCAGATAGTGCGCCGTATGCAGCAATAGTCGCTAATTCAGAAAGAGCTGGCAGCAATAAACCATATTTTGAAATTACTTATTCACTTTCGTCTAATTATACCTTGGATTATGCTCCATATAAGTATAATAATATAACCTCTAATCTTGGTAATATATCTAATTTCCAAAACAGAATGAATTGTTATGCGTATGCACTGCAAACATATTATAACGGAGATAATATGTATTATCTCTATCCAGGAGAATTTGGCATAGGACAAAATATAGAAAATGATGGTTATACTTTCTCTGGATATAATGAAAATAATGAAAGAATAATTGCTATGACTGCATATTATTTGTACTATGGAAGATTTAATGGAAGTCTATCCATGCACTATTACTTGCGAAATGGAAACGGTACTTGTCCGACACATGGCGGAAATTGCAGTATTTGGTCTCAGAAAATGGGAAATGGAAAAGACAGAGTCCAGTGTGAACGGGCAAGGCGTATTCTCGCCCATGACAAAAATATCGGCGAGCGGATAACTCTTGAACAGCTTGAAGGTGCTTATGGCATATGGGAGGATGCCCAGTTACAGCTATTGAAACCGGAGCTTTTTCAAATGCTCCATTAACTGAGATAATTTTACCGGATTCAATTGAATTTATAGATAAATTGGCTTAAAAAAGGCATATTTGAGATTTTTTCTCTCAAATATGCCTTGAATTTTTTTAAAATATTAGTAAAACGGTTCAAATCCTTCTCCTTCGTAAGCTCGTACATTCTTGACTGTAAACTGACAAACGTATCTTCAAGAGCCATGTATACAACATGACCTTTTTCAGTTCTTCGTCCAAGAAACTTTTCTCCTTTTGCAATAGACAAGCACATATCCATCATCATCCATGACTTACCTATTTTCGGATCGCCCGACAAAATGTGAAGTCCCGGATAAATTATTCTTCGTTTAAGAATTATCACATCGAAAACATTGACTGTTCCGTCGTTGTTAAGGTCGGCGAGTTTCCACTGTTCATTTGTAAATCCTTCCTTTTTTACGAGATATTTTTGAAGGGTAACAACATTTGAAATGTTAAACTCTCCATCAAAATTCAAATCTCCTGTTACCGATTCAAGAGTTACAAATTCCAGATTCCATTCATTTGCATATCTCTCTGCTTCTGTATCCTTGTAACCATAAATAATACAGTCGCTGTTAAATGTACATACAGGCTTATCAGTAAGGGGAAAGTTTTCAATCATTCCGATGCTTAAGTATTCCATAGGCTTTTTCATTGGCAACGTTCCTATAGCTTTAACGGTCGGCGGAATGACAATGGCTTTAACATTGCTGTATAAAAATGCAGCTTGCCCAATTGATTTTGTTTCTTTTTGCAGTACTATCGTTTCAAGCTTTTCACAGTTTTTAAAAGCGACAAAGCGGCTTTTTTTGTTTTCTTGGTGAAATAACAAAAACACGAAAGTCGCAAAACAATGGTAGGTAAATGCTTATGTACAACAGAAGAAAAATTGATATAATGAAAGCGAGATACCCCGAAGATACAAGGACATCCAATCGTCAATGACAGGAAAGCACTGGCATAATCATTACCATATGAACCAGATTTCATTGTGTTCTGTCCATACTCAGTCACACTGATAATGTCGCCTTCGAACCCATCTACCAGTTCCTCTATATTTTTATCAATGTTTTCATTATTCTTCAGGGCACTACATAATAACGCCCTGACACCATCCTTGTCACCCTCATCAATACAATCCAAAAGCTTTGTTACTGTATCAGCATAAAATTGATTATTGTAGTGATACTCGATTCCATTTATTATGTGCGTTTCTCCGTCACCAATATCTATTAATTTTAATTGCTTATATGATACTTCTTACTGATTTCAAGCTCTTTTGTACTCTTGTTATAATAGAAAACATCCCGACTGAAAATCAGGAACGGACTTTCCCTTTGATTCTCTTCAAATATTTTCTGCGCCTGTTTTATCATTTTACGTATGGATTTTTTATTGCCTGCTCTTGTAAACAGCACCATATCCTTCGTCGGAACTGCAATCAGTAAATCATCCTGTAATGCCTCGCTGCAATCTTCCCATATACCTGGCAGACACAAAGCCTCCGCTTCAAAATCTCCGCCTGCCACCAATCCATACAAACCTGCTTCCTTTGATTACACCATACGATACGTTATATCCCGGTACAGATTTTCAAACGCTTTGCTCTCAAGCAATTGGGCGGACGTATCTTCCGGAAGATTGTCATAGGTCAGATACATATAAGTGCTGCCCATATCCTGTATCAGTGTAATTATATAGCTATCATAAATTCGAAACATGGGGATATTATTGTATTCCTGTATTTCGCCGCTCTGATTATTAAAATTGTTGTTCGCAGCCATAAGCGTGACTGCCTCAGCGGGAGTTTTTGACCAATTCTTTTTGATACGGGGATAAAGCTTGTCTGGTTCAAATATGTAATCATCTGAAAAGCCGTCCTGAAACTCCGTTTCTTCTTCGTCATTTCTATGCAGATGAGTCCATTCAAGCTCGCATAATGCCCCGTTTTCCTGAATCCATTTTTGGCATCTTTCAAGAAAATCCAAACCATAATTGCTGTAAGAACATTTCGCAGCAACACGAATTACAATCCTGTTATATTCTTCATCTTTATGATACTCTGCAGCTTGTCCACTGTCTATAAACTGCAAATAATCACTGATTTTATCCTTCAATGTATGGGCATGACTTTCCCGCACACAATATCCCCATTCCATCGGATCAACAATGATAAGCACCAGCTTTTCATCTTCAACTGCAATTTGGTCTATTACATATCTATTATTTACATCAGACATACTTATTTCACCTCAAATACAAATAATTCCATATTCATTCTTCCATGTAAACACTTCAGAACAGAATAGCAGACATACCTATATATTTCTTCAGTATCCTTATCTTTTTTCCACATATATTTTTCTGTCATTATTGTCAATTTCAAATTCATCCGAAGATGTTCGTATAAGGGCTGTTCCGACAGGATTATCAATATACTTCAATACATCAGAATCCAGTTGACACACTCCTGCAATGGATAACAGCTTTATATTACTGTAATCTGCCACATATTCATCATCCTCATTTCCAGCCATAAAAGACCAGCCGCTGTCATTCTCATTCAGCGCTTCCTCTCTGGTCATATATCCGACTTTCCAACCTTCATCAGTAATCTTTTTCGATACATATGACATCATTCCGAGTAACTTCTTCCTGTTAATCATATCTTCATAATAATGTTCATTATTTTTAAATTCGTTAATATGATCAGCAGTTAATATAACGCCTGTATCAATGCTGTCTATATTTGCATCCCAGATTTTTTTATCATCCATTACATTTCTTAATAATACCGCAAAAGTAAAGATTTCCTCCGTCGATGCTTCCACATATGTTTTGATTTCTTTTATCAAATTTCTTCCATGTTCATCATAAATATATACCAGTACGCCACCATCACGATAAAGTGTCAGCTTAACGGCACCTAAATTATTTTCATCTTTATAAAATACAAAAAAATCGGAAACTTTACCATTCACATACCAATCAAATTCCGTCCCGTTTTTTCCATTCATGTAATAAACTGCCCCATTTTCTTCTAAAGCTTCAGCCTTTACATGCGGCAGATACATTGTACGGCTTTCACGGATCAGCCGTCTTATTTCATTCAATATCTCATTCATAATTTTAGCTCCCATCAAGTTTAATGATGTACCTTTTATTACTTATCATTCAGGAAATATTTCAACCTGAACATTATTTTCACGACAAAATTTAATAAATCCCCCGACATCATCTCCGCTGATTGTCGCAAAGAAAGTAATTTTACGATGGTTATACTTTCCCTCATCGTGCATATCATCGAGATAAACTTCATTATCCTGCTCGCTGTATGTTACGTTAAGCTTCATATTATCTTTATAGATCATTCCGTCTCTGGCAGTGAGCATAACATCTATCTTTACAAAAGACTCCTGCCGAAGCTTTCTGGCTTTTTTTATTGACCAGACGGTGACAGGAATGATACATAAAAATTCAAGAAACATTGGTAATACAAGAAACCAAATATCCGCTATACACATTACACCAAATATGATAATAAACAAAACCAACCATATTAAAATAGGTGCCGATAAGCGCAGCGTATCTTTGTCATTCAAAACACGAGTTGTTACTGTTACCCGATACATCTTTTTCTCCTTTCCGACAATTCGTATAGCCACTAATGACAGTCCCAATTATACAGTACATCGCCAAAATCCAGTTCCTCAAGTTTTTTACTATTGATAAAAAACGCACCGACACCCGCATCGCCCCACAGAATGCGCCACTGATTCTTCCAGTAATCCGAATCAAGCTGAAAAAGCAGGGTATCATAATAATCCGCAGCCTCCACACCTCTCGGGTCCCACTGTCTGAAATGTGGATATCCAAACATTCGGTGTCCATATGTGGATTCATGAATGTCCACATATTTTTTATCATACTCGTCAAACATTTGATAGAATTCTAATCTGCTGTCCAATTCAACGCCAAGCTCCTCTGCAATCTTATGCAGTAATTCATCACACCTTACATCACAGTCATTCATATATGCTTTTTCCATCTTGAAAGAAACTGCATATTCTCCCCGTACAGGAAAACAGTTGCTATCCTGTTGGTTTACGCTCTTATTCTCTTTTTCCAAATCTCCGGTTGTTTTTATTCCAATAGAAAGCACATCCGCTTCTGTAATACTTTCATCTATTTTTTCGTGATATACCACCTGATATGTATTATTTGGATAGCCGCTTTCCTGAATAGCCATGCCATAGTTTCTGTCACATAGTATAAAAAATTGCAGTATGCCTGTCCTTGGAAGCATCTGATTTTCAGGAAGCTCATTCAGATTCATCTGTGCCAGCAACATCAGCTTGCTTCCATCGGAATCCTTCGGATATTCTCTCTTCTTGTCCCAATAAGGGATACCACCTATTTTACTTCCAAAAAGCGTTGGTTTTCTGTTTTCCTCTATCTGAATTTTGATTGAATCCTGACTAGTCCGCTTCTGTAACTCCTGTAAAAGTATTTTCACAGTTTTCTTGTCCGGCGTTTGAACAGGCGTATAATTGTAGTCAGCACCCTCTTTTGATTTCACATTCTTTTTATGACCAAGATATATCATTACAATTCCCAAGGCTAAAATTACACCAAAGGAAAAGAACAGGGAAAGATATACATGAATCGGTTGAAATTCATCTTCAATCGCACCGAACAAACAACAAATAAACATTCCGCCTCCGAACACAGACAAAAGGATTCCCGGAATAGTTAATATAAATTTTTTCATATTCGTTTGACCTCCTTAAGCACTATTTCTGTTCTCCACCTTCTGCAAATGTTAATTTCTTGTTTACCAAAGTTCTTGGTCAATGTTTAGAATTTGACATTTTTGATATGTATTTTTCTCGCCTTTCCCCGCCAAATATCAATTTGGCTGAACGTTCAATCATTTTTATTTGTTCATTATACATTTAATACGCATTGCCTCCTGCAATATTTTGTCCCCCCACTCATTATCTGGTGGACCAACAAGGAAAACTTTAAATCCATATACTTTTCCATTTTGCATTACGCTCGGATCATCATCTATATGCAAATCAATTCTATATTTTGCTGGATACTTTGAAGGCATTGGTTCTTTCTTCCCCGCTTGTACTTCTTTCTTATGTCTACTACCATTTATAATCTGATCAACTTTTATTCCATAATGACCAAACAGATGCCTAATATATTTTTCTGTTCTAAAAGAAGTTGTATATATCCAGGTCTCAATTCCTTCAGATTGAAGTTTCCTAAAAAGTTCTATCGTTCCTAAACGTAATCTTTCTTTGTAAATCATTTTCCATGGAAACGTTAATTCATTTTCTGTCTGAAATTCTGGTGGAGATACAAACAAAGTATCATCCAAATCAAATGAAACAATTATGTCCCTTCGCCTCCATTAAGAAAATAGAAATTTTTATTCAATCACAATCTACATATAAAAAATGTTCTCCACAATGCAAACATTTAAAAAGATAACCTTGCATACTGCCTTCATTATACATACATTCCTTCACATCTTTTAATTCAAAACCATTTAGTTCTTGATTGTAATTCTTTTCAATTTCATTATCTATACCCATTTCAACTAATTCTTTCCACCCAACATATCCAACAAAAGCACAATAATCGTCACAATGAGCAATCCAATATTCTTGCTGCCAACCATTTATAAAAGCTCCCGTCTCAATCGGATTAGGATTTTCACCTTCTTTAGCCCAAGAAATAAGAATTTACCTTCTCTACAACTTGGGGGTTGCTGATTTCTACAAACTTGGAATTTACATCTAGACAGCTGGAAGTTATAAACAGATTCATCTATATCAATCCATACTTTTCATTCAAATCAAGAATGTAATGACCTAAGATAATTTTATGAACTATGTCAACAACAATTACAGCATAGAAGTTTTTCTGGTTGGTAAAGAGTAAAATATGTTGGTACGTGCGTTCAGTATTTTCATAAACTGCTTCCACATATTTTTTAGAGAACCCATACTCTGAAATCAAATTATTTTTTAATAACTGCTTTGCATAGTTCCAAATATTTACCAATGGTTCTGCACTCTCTGTTACATTATTCATTTTGTTTCCCATTGTACTAAGGTATTGTTCTTCATTTAATTGTTTAACCACTGTTTTTGTTCTCCACCTTATGCAAATTAATATTTGTCGAGTAGATTACCTGTTCATCGGGTTTATTATACTATATTTTTCACAATCAGTCAACTGACCATATGACGCTTTTAGCAAAATCTTCCTCAATGATTTAAAAAAACTCACTGGCATTCATCTCAACGAATCCACGTGGGGTTTTAACTTTAGTGCTCCGGTTCAGTCTATACTGCAATATAACTTTTCTCCTATGGTGCTACACTAAAAAAGAGGACAGCTAAAGGCGAAAAATGGTATAATAATAAAAAAAGGAGAGAATCACATGGAAAACACTAAGTATACAGAGGAATTCAAGCAAAGCATAGTAAACTTGTATGAATCTGGAAAAAGCAGCACGCAGATATGCAAAGAATATGGAATGAGTAGTTTCACATTGCATAAATAGATCAAAAAATATACAAAAGTTCAGTCAGACAGCAAATAATCATGAAAACAATGATGAAAAAGGTGTTGATATTTATACAATTCAAAAGGTCATGGGTCACTCTGATATTTCTGTCACAGCTGGTACTTATGTGCACAACGACATTGAAGTACTCAGAAAACAGCTAAAAATTGACGATTGACCTGTTTTTACTACGACACTACTACGACATAAAAAGTCGTTTTTATTAGTTTATTTTAATTTATCCAAAATGAAAAGCTGCGTAAACACGCCATTTTCAGCATATTTACACAGCTTTCTTGGCTAAAGACTACAATTTTGATACAATGCACCCTTTTGTAACTGAAAGGGTGCATTTTTGTTGTCGGGAAAGCTATCGTTTTCTTGTTATTATACGGCTTTTCCACAAACAACACTACGTAAACAATTGATTATCAATCATTTGTAGGTGCTTTCCCTTGAAAGTGGGAGCTTCCGTTTGTGGAGTGTGACGAAACTGGGAGAGATGAACTCGTGTGTCGAAAATGAGGAAGGCTCTTGCTAGGTTGCTGAAACCACTAAATTTCTCCAAAATCAAGGGGTTGACTGTTGCTCTATTTTTCTTTGTGCTTTCAAGCTCTGAAAAAATGAGTCTTGCAGGTACTTGTTGTTGTGCCTGTTTGGTGACGCATTGATTGTCTCTTCCCGCTATACCTACTATTTTATAATGTACTGTTTATCGTGGAATCCATTATTGATCCACGAGTGATAAGATTTTCTTAAAACATCTATGTTACTGTACTGCGAACTCACATCTGACAACATTTCAAAAAATATATCATTTGCAGTGACTCCACATCTTTCTTCTCCGACATATATCATACGACAATTTTCATTAACCATCCGCATAGTTTCAAGAGCCTGTGCTGCATAGTTTTCATTCATCGGAGGCCAACTCATCAAAACATAATCAACCACACTTCCATATTTTTGAATTGCAGAAATAGCCTCTAATCGCTCAATGTCATTAATCCATGGTGATAACTTCCAATCAACAAATTTGGGGTCATCATCAATCCATGAAAAATCATCTGTTGCAATCACAGGAACACCAAGACCACGCAGTGTGTAAGCATAACTCCCTAATCCACACATGATTTCCAATACCGGACGGTGTTGGATCAAATCAGCTAAAATTCTGCAGTTCCGTTGCGTTATAACTGAGTAACCCATGTGCGATATTGCATATTTATGAAGATTTTTATACTCAACTTGCACAAACACCTCGGTGGGAATATCTTCAGGTGCAGGGCATCGAAAGTATTTATGCATCGTTTCAAAATTCACTATACGTCCTCCTATATTATATTTATTTTAATATTATACATTTAGCTAATATATTATGCTTTGAGATATATTCCGTCTCAGGAGTCGAGTAGACTTACATCGTACAATATATAAGTCCATCACAGAACCGTACGTACAGTTTTTCCACATACGGATCTAATAAAATATTACCATTTGTTAAAATACTACTAACAGTTTTCTTGTCATATAATGAAAAGAATCGAACATTCTAAATAATAACTACAATTTGTCATAATCAACATAGGTGATGAAAATGAGTGATTTTCCAGAAATTCAAATAATTTTTGATACTTTTGCGGATTATTTAAACCTTTTGATTCTTATTGCCTCGTCCAATTGCATCAACTAGTGAAATACACCATGAATCAATAAGAGCAACACACAAAAACTCATATGCATTTCCAAATTCATCTATTTTTTGTTTTGTAATGACATAGTCTAATTACACTTGCATTGTAAAGATGTCTCAACAGCAGAAACAATTCCTTTTCTATCGCAATCATAAAAGTTGCTGGCATTAAAGATATTACATTCAAGCACAAAAAAATGGTCTTGACATTCAGCAATATCCATTACCCATGCCATAGGTGCTGAAATGATATTGCAGTGGCTTTTTATAAAAAGCAATAATTTATCGGGTACATCTTCCTGCGATACCGATGTTTGATGGTCCACTGCATAGCGGCATACAGATACGACGATTTTGTTTACAATAACTGCTCGCCATTCTCTATGAATATTTTTTATTGCAGATACACAAAAATAAGTACCTGAATTATAAAAAAAAGACTGAATGTTAAGAAGTTCGTATTCCGTATTCACAACCTGTCCGTCCAGTGACTTATCATCCCGTAGCGGGCGAATAAAAAACGGAAAATCATGTTGGGATAATGACTCGGATGTAACGATTTTTGCATCACAATTAAGATAATTATGTTTCCATAATTTAATATAATTATTTACGTTGAAAAAAGCATCATTGTAATAGATACCACTGCGAAGCATTATATTTTCCGAAGCTAGTGCTAAATAATCATCACCGCCAATTACGACCGGAACATAACCTTTTTGAAGATGAAAGTATTGGACTCGCTCCAATGGAATGTAGACTGCCTCTGAGCCACAGAGAGCAACGCATTTATATAGTTCAGTCCAGTTGTAATGCTTTTCGCATGAATCTTGTATAATCCAAATAAACTTCATTGATAATACATTTTTGCCGCACTACCATACTACGATAGCAGTACGGCAAAAAGTGAAGGTTCCCTCCTTCAAAGTTAGTGTTCGTGGCAATGCTCATGACAATGTTCGTGGCAAGATGCGTTCGAATTTGCTTTTGCCACATTATTCAAAGTTGCAGAACTCTGCTGCTTCTTAATCACCTTCATTACGCTCACCCCCTTTCAAGTACATACGAACCTTCAAAGATTCTTGTACTTTTAATCGATATTTCATCATGTGACAAACATAGGCGTCTCGACCTATTCTGGGCTTTGTTACACAACCGCCTTGACAAAGTGGCAATACTTCGCAATCCTCACACTGCGGTGACACTTTTCCATCGTACCATTGAAGTAATTCTCGGGTAACAGGAACGCCTTCGAACACATTTCCAATCGCCTACTGTTTTCTGCAAAGCAAATGCTGACATTGATAAAGATTTCCTTCGTAATCAACAGCAAGGACACCCATTGTTGCTCCATAACACGGTAATGATAATTTATGAAAATCAAGTGCATACTCCCTGCTATCATAATATTTGCATTTGTAAAGAAATTCATACAGTTCATTCATTATAGCTTCATATTCAGACTCATCAAAGAATGGCATACAATTCGAATAGGAATCCGGACAATTAGGCTCCAATGGATAGAAATACATGGCAATTTCATTATTCCATCTTTGGTCATCAATCAGGTATCTGATACATTGCTTTATACTTTCGATGTTATTTTTATCAACATTAAAGCGAATGGTAATGTGATTTCCAGCATTTGAAGCTGCAAAAATATTATTAATAACCTTTTCCCATGCATCATCGCAGCCGATATAATGTTTTCTTTTTAAATAATCCTCTTTAAACCCATCTAGCGTGATTTGCGCATCTTTGATTTTATATTTACTAAGACCATCAATAAACCGATTGAGATAGTATCCGTTAGTTGTGAGTTTACTTTCATATTCTATTCCGTTATCATTACAAAATGAAATCAATTCTAGTGAAACAGATTTAATCAATTCCGTACAAAGAAGAGGTTCGCCTCCAAACCATGAAATGTAAAGCTTCTTTTTTCCTTTGGCTGTCTTTTTAATATAGCTTACCATCTCATGCTGTGTTGCCTTATTCATATAGCATGCCTGCCGTGTGTCATTCTCATAGCAATAAAAACACCGTGCGTTGCAATCCATTGTCGGTGCAATGACAAAGCCTACCTCGTTTGTTGCGAATGAATATAAGGCAATCTTTCTTTCTAATTCCAAACAGGCATTCTCATCTGTTTCTTCCAGAACAGTAATACCCATTTCTGTGAAATCAGCAAGAAGTTGAGGAAGATTATCATACTCCCGTTCGTTTGCACTATTTAGTTCTGCTACTTCATCGTCATCTAAAATGCACTCTGATCCAGATAATAGATTATGTACTAACCATTGTCCGGTTCGCAAAAAGACAATCCGCGTAAATCTTGATTTTTTTACTCGCATTTATTATTACACTTTCTTTCTTAATCACTTTGAACTGGTCAATTGACAGTCCCAACATAAGCCATGTGAATCCTTCACGGGTAAGATTTTTGACCTCATATTCGTTATTCGACCATCTGAACCGACCATTTTCAACCACCTTATACAGAAGTACGAATCCGTCATCTTCCCAGTACAATGCTTTCAGACGGTTTCTTCTGTATCCGCAAAACAAAAACAGACTGCCGGAAAACAAATCAAGGTCAAACTTCTCCTGTATTATTGCAGACAGTCCGTTGAGATGCAGTTTGTTCTGACAGTTCCGTCGATATGCTTACAGGTACTATACTGTCAAGCGCGGTCATCGTGATAATATTTCCTCACGCGCTGCCTTTAATCTGCTGTAGTATGTGCTCAGTTTGATACCACTGCTCCGGCACCATTCCTTTACTGTCATTCCACTTCTTTGGCATTCCTGTATCTTCTCCGTCCATTTCCGATGCCTCAGTTCCTATTTGATCTCTTTTATGCTTGCCATTTACCCAGGCTCCTTTTAGAACTATTTTATCATACTTTTGGATTTATGGGAAGTTGTGAGGAATTGGTTGGCGAATAAAATCGATCTCACCTTCGTAAATAAGTTTTCTATTATTTTGCAATTCAATTCATCCTCATAGATGCCTAACTATTGCCATGGTTTAAAGCTCTATCTAATTCACTAAATAATAATTTATAAACCACTTTTCATCTGTATCAGCACATATATCAAATCCATATACAGACAATTCATATTGTATATTTATAAATTCATTAATTTGCTTTAGTAATTCTTTTTTATCAGAAATTATATTTGACATAATGTAGTCCATTCGGAATTTAAGCTCCGAATCACATTTCAAATAAATTTTGTATTTTTTCTTTTCATCCGAATAATAATCAAACGCTATTAACCAAATGTGTAATTTGCCATTTTTAATGTCATCAAAAAAATAATTACGCACTATATTAGACAGAAATAATAATGATTCAATATTAAGAGAATCAATATAGTTCAAATAATACTCATCATTGTATTCATAATTATAATTCGGATTATTTACATCAGACATTTTTCGTGTTATCCACTCAACATTTACAATATTCCTATCGTTCATAATTAACTTTTCCTCAATCATATGCAAAGAAGAAAAGCATTGCTCAAAATCATCTGAAACATTCATTGTATCCGCCAACCTTTCCCCCAACAGACAAATGAAATAACAGTCCGTTTAAGCTACTATTCTTGTATTTGTATATATCCTATGGAACTTAATTTGTTAATACTTTATAATTCAAATTAAAAAATTCCTATTGCCTATTGAAACAGACACAGATAACCAATTAAAAAAGCTTGCAAAATCTTTCGTTTCTTTTAATTTGTGTACAGTATTAAATGTAGATATATTTTTTAATATATTTTGCTGTTTAATATCATCAGAAGTATTAGTTAAGTTTCCAACTGAAACACAATGTACATTATAAAATCTACTTTGATCAATAGCTAAACTTATATTTTTTTCATCATGTACATCTGGCAAACCATCAGTAATCAATACAATATTTGGTTTATAGTAACTTATGCTCTTATCTTTATAATGCCTAAGCCTTCTTGTAAGGACTTTCAAAGCTACATTTAATGCTTCTCCTATTTTTGTATAATCACCTCGCAATCTAATTTGATGTGATGATACTTCATCCATCCGTTGAAAATTTGTTATTATTTCCGGAGGGTCTGCAAATTCTACAAGGCAAAACTCAATTCTGCTCGAAGCATCCGACTCCTTTAATTGATTTATCATCATATTATAGCCATTCTGCAAATCGTCATAATACTTACTAAGCGATGGTGTAACGTCCAACACCATAACAAATGGGCATATTTTAATTGCGCTGTATATAGCTCTTTGATAACTACGTATGTCATTTACAACCGATGAACCAATATATTTATCTATAACGCTTATCCATTCAGATGCGCTTGGTCTCATTTTAGCATTGTCATACCCCTTAATAAAGCAATTATAAAATGCGTTCTTTACTTCATAAAATTCTATATATTTTGGCGCATCAGCAGGCGGCTGAATATATCCATTCTTTTCATAAGGATACCAACCCTTCTTTATACATACTTGTTCTAAATCCTGAGTTTTTGTTATTCTGCTATTAGGCAAAGGTATGCCCTGAAACGGATGGAAACCGTCCATAAGCAATCTGAATATCATTACAGCAAGAATAAACCTATCACCAAATTCAGTAAACTCAGGTATTCTGACATTTAAATATTCAGGCGGACTGTTTTCAGGGGTATAACATTGTGATTTTAACAATTTATTGGTTTCTGTTCGAATCTGAAAAGAATCCGTATCAATCAATACCACGAAACCATTTCTATCAATAAAAAAATTCGTTTCATTAGAATCACAAATCAAGCAATTTATTTTGTGTATGTTTTCAAAAATTATTGCTAAATTTCTGGCTACTTTTGTAATCTGTTTGTTACTTAGACTTCCATAGTATCGTTCCCTTATTTTTGGAATTATAAACCGTGAAAATGCCATAGAATAATTTATTTTGGGCATAGTAAATCCCACAAAATTATTATGCTCGTTATATAATAAATGTATAGGCCAGGCTATGACCACTACTTCTTCCGTTCTGCCTTGAATGGATACTTTTAAAGGCATTTGTCCACTGCCATCAGGATAATGGCTTATCATATATTTTAATTTTTCTTCTTTTTCCTTAAACGAAGAAGCTTTTTTATATATCTTTGCAACAATTTTAGAATCTCCATGAATATTATATATGTCTGATTCTGCACCACCCCCAACAACTTCATCTGTTAAAAAGACCTTTTCACCGTTTTCTTTAAACAACCTATTCATTTTTATTTACCTCACATTTCAATTTAATAATATAGTTTTTTTGAGGATTCGGTATATCTTTTAAATTTTTTTTGAGAAAAAGCATACCTTTCACAAGATAATATGCTATATTATACATATATGACTGAGCTTGTAATTCCATATCAAGATTTCTGATATTAGGTATATTAAATTTAATGTCAAAAAAATCCTTAAACATTGAAATTGTACAGGTTATATCCTGAAAATCATCCATAATAGCTATAATGCATTTATCTGTTTCATTAATTTTCAAGTCCTTTCCATAATTTATTTCATTATTTTTATTTTGCATGTTTGTTTCTGTGACTTTTTTACTGTACTCAACAGCCCCTGCATCAATATTTTCAAATTTGCGAAGATTATTTAAAAGCCTTGATATTATATGATTTGAGATAATTATAGCATTTTTTATACCACTATTTATATCAAGTACTATTTCAGTTTCTCTTATAGGATAAAACAACTGGCATTCAATAAAATCATCAATATATGCAATAGCACTTTTAAGCTTTGAGTCTTTCTCCTCATAAATAGAATAATTAATATTGGGATTCAACATATCAATTGGTTGTATAAAATAGCTTTTATTCGTAAAATCTAATACTATTTCTGACTCATGGCAAAATACAACAGATTTTAAACTGTTTATTTTATATTCATCATTAATAATAACTGCATAGGTCTTATCATCATTTGTAACCGCTTTAACAAATTTATGATCAAGAAGTTTGCTTATATATAAATCGCATGCTAATTTATCATATTTTCTTTTTTCAAGTTGAGCAATATTAATATAATTAAAACGATTTTCATAATCTGAGTTAATCCTGTTCATAAATTCAAGAACTCCATCGGTAACTAATATATATTCTAAAGCATCCTTATCACATATTCCAAAATTCCAATATTTTTCTCCTGCTAAAAGAGGATATACATTACCCAAAAAATCCCCAACCTGTTCTATAGTGATTTTGGTCATATAACCGGAAGGCATAATTTTGAATATAGCACCATCGCCACAATGCCCCCAAACTGCAAACTTATCAGTTAATACAACCATAGATAATGTAGTATCATAACTATAAATATCATTATTTTTGGAATCAGCAAAATTATTTATCGCATTATAAGCATCAGTATAACATTTTTTCACAAGTGCCACTGCATCGTAAACGTTTGTTACTTTTGCGTATCCAGATAAAAAAGAATCTACTACCGTATTGACAGCTATATAAGATCCCTTATCAGAATTTTTAGCACTTCCAACGCCGTCAGCTATTGCTGAAATTATACCATCGGATAAACGTTTGCTCATACTGTAATCCTGGCATACTTCATGTTTACTTCCAACCTTTGAACATTCAAATGCATGTAGCATAACTTTCTCCTTATAATATACTTCAAAGTAATTGCTAAATCGATTCATAAATGGAATTTAATCTATTTTTCCCAAAAATAGATTTGAGCAGTAAGAATCTGTCCACATATGAATTATATGTGGACAGATTCTAAATACTGCCCAAAAGAATATTATATATCATCAAAAATAGATCCCTGTATATTGCTGACAGCGGGTGGGGCGGGCAATGCGGCCTCCTTGTTTACAATAGCCCCTACACTTGCTGATAACCATTGGAATAAATTCTTTAAATTGCCCAGTTCGTTTTTTAATTCATATGCATATTTTATATTTTGAATTTTACTTGCAAGCGAATATAAAACCTCCTTTGCTTTACGAATTTGATTTGCTTTATCAGAATTCTCACATTCATTATCACCTATGTAAAATGTAAAGCATATCAAATGATTTTCATTTGATTCCTTATTAAGGATGGAAGCAAATTCTTTCCAATTTGTATCAAAATAACCCTCATCGTCAGTTGGTAGACCGTCACTAAACAAAATAAGCCATGGTCTATAATAACGCACGCCACGTTTCTTATATTCTTCTTTAAGCTGATTTATATGTAAAATTGCAAGATTTATTGCACCCGCCATAGGAGTTACACCATTTGCAGAATATTTTTTTACATTCCATGATGAGACTGTTGTAAAAGGCTGAGATAATTGTGCCATTCCCATTCCCATTTCGATTATAGCAATATCTACAGAATCATGAGCTGTATCGTCTTCCATTAACGCTGTTTTGAGTGCCTCTACACCTGCATTAAGTTCATCAATCTTATCTGCCATAGATGATGATGTATCAACTATAAGAACTACAGGACAATGCTTAACCTGACTTATAAATTCCTTATCTATTGGCAATGTAAACTCAACATCTAAAATATCATCATATTTTTCAAAATCCGACATAAACAACGCCTCCATTAATTTGCATATTTAACTATGTATAAATATGCATCATTGCTACTAATCAAATAATTTATATAAAAATCAAAGCAAATTTTATTTTCTACTTAAACATCCTCCTCTTTCTCTAGGATAATAATATGTATCATACCATGAACAATAATCTCTGCCATTGCTATCCTTCTTATTTGGATTCCAGTAAACGCAACCTATACAGTTACCACTGCTAAAAGTTCCTTCTGGAATTTGTACTTCTTTCGGACATACTACCTTTACTTTTTTCATAGTATTTTTACTCCTTTATTAGACTAAAATTATATTTTTATGAAAAATCATAACATTACTTTTACAAATAACGGCTTGAAACACCAAAATTTCTTTTTTCGGAAATACAAGTGGGAAATAAAGTCTATCTGTAATCGACTGCAAAGCTTTTAAGATAGATTTTATATATTGCATGTCACCTTTAGACAACCGCATATCTCCTAGATAATGAGAATGATAAATTCCACAAAACAATATATTTTCCTTGTTCCATTTTTCTATAATCCTGTTTAAATCATTTACATTAGGAATATATTGATCAATCTTTTCTGTGGAAATCCCAATATCTTTGTAATATTCTGAAACAATACCATTTTCCATACCAATCAGCCCTCCTGTTTCCGTTGGCAAATTGGGCGTATTTTGTAAAATATCATTATATACTTTTGATAAAATTTTCATTTTTTATCAGGTTTACCCATAATTATTTCTGCCAATCCATTTATTTCTTTATCAGAATAAGAATCACATACTGAATCAGAAGAAACTAAAACATTATACTTGCAACATTTTCTTGTTTCTGCATTTAAGTATTCTCCACAATCACAGGACATACAAGCTCCAAAGTATTTATCATTACGAAAATTTGGAGGTTTTGATTTGACATTCTTTGAATCATAATAATCTTTCGAATTATTAGTTTTAAAAACAACTATTGCAACAATAGCAACAACAGCAATAATAAGAAACCACATAAAAATTACTCCATTCAATTATTTAAGTTTATTTTTCGCAAAAGTTCGTATTTTGCGAAGCCAACAGCAGCCTAAATATTCAATTGTTAAGGTGCTGAATTTTCAAAAAGCGAGCTGTAGCCGCTTCATATACTCCTTTTTCTGTTCAAAAGAAGAGTGAACATAGCGATTCAGCGTGATTTCAACAGAACTATGCCCAAGCATCTCGCTCAGTGCTTTCACGTCAAAGCCCAGCTTCACGCAGGTTGAAGCAAAAATATGGCGGAGTGCATGAAAATGAACTGACGGCAATTTTGCGTTTTTCAGGATTGTGCGGAAACGATACTGCATAGCTCTTGGTTCAATCGGCTTGTTTGTGCCAGTGAGCACGAAATCCTCCGACTTTCCTTTGAATTTAAGCAAAAAGCTCATCAAACAATCCGGAATTGGTATTCTTCTCCTGGAAGATTCACTCTTCGGATCGGTAATGATGAGCTTTGTTTTTGATGCTTCTGTCGGACATTGGATTCTCTGCATGGTCTTCCTGACGGTCAGAATCCGTTTTTCGAGGTCGATGTCCTTCCATTTCAAGGCACACAACTCTCCAATGCGGATGCCGGTTGCATAGGAAAGTGCGACACCAAGGGTGCTGTGGTTCTGATGTTCCGCAACATACCGCTGCAGTTTTCCCTGTTCTTCCTCAACGAGAAGTTGAATCTCCGGCGATTTCTTTTTCGGCAGCGAAACTCCGTCAAGAGGATTGAAAATATGGTAGGTTCTGACTGCATACTTGAAAATTGATTTCATCAGAATTATGATATCAGCAACATAACGCACTGACAGCCCGTCTTTCTGCTTCTTTGCAATGAATGCATAAATGTCGTCCTGCACAATATCACTGACTGCTTTTTCTCCAAATGCGGGTAAAATATGCTTGTCGGCCTTCATTGCATAGTTTGCAGCCGTTGACTCTTTGACCATATGCTGAACACTGCGAAACCACTCGCCATAAATTACTGAAACAGTCTTGCAGCATTTGTCTGTGGGCTGCTCACTGCGTCTGATTGACGTCATTCTATCGATGACTTCCTCCTTTGTCCTTGCAAAGATATACTGAAATTTTCGTTTTCCATCCTTGCGTTTTCCCCGTGAAATTCTCCCTTCCCATCTTCCGTCCTTCCGATAGTAAACATTTATTCCCTTCATTTCATTCTCCTTGTGCAGTTTTTACAAAATCAAATACAAATTTAGAACTTTTTTGTCAAAATTCACCCTTACCCTATTGACAAGCCGTACAGACTATGATACAATTATAACAGTAAAATTGTTTTTTTCAATCGACTTGTATATCTTTCGCAAAATACGAACTTTTGCGAAAGCTTCAAAGGTGATACAGAAATTTTCAGCCATATCGCTATATCAGCGGTGTGGTTTTTTTGTTGTATACCCTGGGTATCAGTATCATATATTACTCAATTTTAAAGTAGAAAGCAAGATATAAAAACACCAGATATAGAGAGAAAATTGCTCTGATATCTGGTGATATTACGGGCAGTATTTTAGATGGGAACAGTGTGGTCAATGCTATAACGGAAACTGACCGTCAAAAAAGCGGATTCAACCGTTCTGGCTGTATCCGCTTAAAATCTATATTTGTTTACTTAAGAATATCGATCGAGATTACTGTATTCTTATCATCGACACTGAAAATTTGATTACCCTTTGCATAGTAGTACTTGCTGCCCCCAATGATAATCGACTTTAGTTTTGTGCTGCCTTCAATTGCAGATATTGATATAAAGTTTACCGATGGGGGAATTATGAGCTGTTCCAGATTTTCACAAAACGAAAATGCGCCCCATTCAATTCTTGTTACAGAGTTTGGAACCTCAACGCTGACTATCGTGGAGCAATAGCGAAAAGCTTTCTCGTGAATTATGTGGACAGAATTGGGGATAACTACAGTTGTCTCGTTACCTGTATACTTATAAAGAATTTTCTCTCGAATGTCAAATTCATTATTCATAGCATTTTTCTCCTGTATCATAATTTTAATAATTGCCGCCTGACCCACACACTCTCCAGCACATCATAGATATACTGATTCAGCGTACCTTTTTCAAAATACCTGCTATTATCACCGCCGAGTATCTCAACCGCTGTTGCTTGACACGCAAAATGCAAAAAAGTGACAAGCAAAGTGCAAAACTTTTGA
>ERZ825896.868-NODE-868-length-36941-cov-3.410345_pt1 | contig 36941 bp, 36 predicted proteins | sample MGYA00519858_ERZ825896 | MGnify/ENA primary metagenome ERZ825896 (study PRJEB31778, sample SAMEA3449214) | human gut metagenome | biome: human gut; feature: human-associated habitat; material: faeces | place: United Kingdom | collected 2010/2012 ...
GTTGCATGTGACGCAAGCGGTGGACGGGAGCAGCTGCCAGCGAATCGGGAACCGCGGCCTGCGAGATGGAGGCAGAGGATCGCAGGCTGTGGACGAGGGGCCCTGGAGTTTGATTCGGCAACGCAACCGCTTCTATTATTGCCAAGCAAGGATAATTGCCTGTATTATCCTCATTACAGGATAAATGAGGACGGAACGTCGGATGGGGTTTCGATAATCGTCCGCTTGCGCAAAAGGGGGTTTGCGATGATTGGGAGAGATTGGATGACGAGGCGCGGTTTTGCAATCGCCTGCGCGTTTGCACTGTGCGCGGCGCTTACGGGCGGCATACTGGCGGGTTGTTCGGGCGGTGCGTCTGAGGAAACGCAAGAAGCTGCTCAGCCGCAGGCTGAGACGAAAGCGCTCGAAGGCCACGAGCTCAATATATATTGCGGCGCTGGTATGACCGATCCGTTCCAAAAAATTGCCGATGCCTTCGAGGCGGAGACGGGCTGCGCTATGAACGTGACCTTCGCCAATGCGGCGCAGATCCAGACGCAGATAACCACTACCGAGCAGGGCGATTTCTTCGTCGCTGGTTCTGCCGAGGAGCTCAATCCGGTAGCCGACTACGTGGCGTCGAGCGTCGACTTGGTGAAGCATATTCCCGTGCTTGCCGTGCCTGCGGACAATCCGAAGGGGATTACGGGGCTGGCCGACCTCGCCAATGCAGAAAAGGTCCTGGTGGGAGATCCCGAATCTACGCCCATCGGCAAAATTGCCAAGAAGGCCCTGACCGAGAACGGTCTGTGGGAAACCATGATGGCAAACGACGTGCTTACCACCACGACCACCGCGCCTCAGATTGCAACCGCCCTTGCCAACGGCGAAGGCGATGCGGGCATCGTGTGGAAAGAAAACGTCAAAGACGAAGGAGCTGTGGTTGTGGACACCTCCGATCTGGACGGCTTCATTAAGACCGTTCCCGCCGCGCAGCTGACTTGCGCTGCCGATGCCGACGCGGTTGCTGCGTTCAATGAGTTCTTGCAGACTGACGCCGCCTGGGACATCTGGGCTGAATTCGGGTACGAAAAGGTCGAGTAATCTTGCGCTCGCAAGGAAAAGACCCGTTTAAGCACCACGGTCGTAGAGGGGATTTCTTCTCAGCGGCTTCCGTGTTGATTGCGACGATGGCGCTGCTGTTTATCGGCAGCGCCATTGCTGCTATTGTCATTGGCGGCGTTGCTCATTTTGGAGAGGCGATTGCGTCCGAAGAGGTGCTGTTCTCGCTCCGTATGAGCGTGGTCACCTCTACTATTTCAACGGTACTGTGTCTTCTTCTTGCCCTGCCGACCGCGTACGCGCTTTCGCATGTCGACATGCCTTTCAAGCGCGTTGCGGAGGTTTTGATGGAGCTGACGCTTTCCCTGCCGTATATTCTGTTGGGATTCGCACTGCTTCTTATTTTTTCCTCGCCGTTTGGCAAAGCGCTGCGTGAGTGCGGGTTCGCGGTGGTGTTCGAGCCCACCGGCATCGTGTTCGCGCAGCTCATCGTCAATCTTCCGTTTGCCATTCGTATGGTGCGCACGGCGTTTGCCGATGTGAACCCGCGTATGGAATTCGTGGCGAAAACGCTCGGTGCCATGCCGTTCGACGTGTTTCGCACCATCATCGTGCCGCAATGCCGCAATTCGATCATTTCTACGTTCGTGCTCACGTGGGCGCGCGGCATGGGAGAGTTCGGCGCCACATTGATGCTCGTGGGCGTGACGCGCATGAAAACCGAAACGCTGCCGGGCAGTATTTACTTGAGTATTTCCACGGGCAATAACGATATAGCCATGGCAACGGCTATGATTATGCTGCTGCTTTCGGCGGCGACGCTGGTAATTTCGAACGTGCTGAACAGACCTGCTGCCGCTTCGCGTGTCGCTGCATCGACGAGTGCGAACTCCAAACGCGCGAAAGAGGGCTTCCTCCAGAAGGCGAAGCACGGTTTTGCCAATCGCTTTGGCGGGTCGAAGCTTGTGCAGAGGCTTCTCTCGCGCAGCCTTTCGGGATGGATGCAGGGCAATGCGCCAGGAAGCGTTCGCGTCGAAGGTCTTATGGTGCGCCGTGGGTCTTTTCAGCTGAACGTAGAAGAACTTTCCATTGAGCCGCGTGAGGTTTTCGCGATTCTCGGTTCTACCGGTTCGGGTAAGACGGTGCTTATGGAATCGATCGCGGGCGCGTTTCCGTTAAGCGAGGGCCGTATCCTGCTTGACGGCAAGGATGCGAAGACGCTACCCATTCAGCAGCGCCATCTGGGAATCGTGTATCAGGATTACGCGCTATTTTCCCACATGAGCGTTTACGACAATATTGCGTACGGCCTGCGCATGAACGGCTGCGGTGCAGAGGAGGTTTGCGAACGGGTAGAAGAGATGCTCGAGCTTTTCGGCATATCCCACATCGCGGACAGGTATCCTGGCGTTATCAGCGGCGGGGAATCGCAGCGTGTCGCGCTGGCGCGAGCGCTTGTGCTCAAGCCGGGCATTATGCTGATGGACGAGCCGTTTTCGGCGCTCGACCCTGCTACGAAAAGGCGCATGTACGAAACGTTTCGCCGCATACACGAGCGTTTCGATTGCACCATCGTGCTGGTCACGCATGATTTCAACGAAGCGCAGACGCTTGCCGACCGCGTGGGCATCGTACTCGATGGCCGCTTGAAGGCTGTCCGTCCTGCCCAAGACCTGTTTAAAGACGAAGCCAATAGCGATGTGCGCTTTTTCCTGGGCATGGAATAGCGCGCGCATCAAGGCTTGCCGGAGTTTATCTTGCACGAAAAGGCCCTTCGGAACTCGCAAAACTCACGAAACGTATCAACGTGTCCTTGTTTCGCAAGAGAAGCCGAGCTGGTGAAGCGAAGTTAGTCAACAAAAGATGCAAATATGGGTATTTACTTTGCTCTGTTGTTTTGTGCAGGGGTTTTTCGTGGTACATTTCGTGCAAAAATCGATTGCGGAACCCCGAAATGGTGACGGATAGCTCGCCATGTGGTGTTTTGCGATGTTTCGATAGGAGCCGCGATGCCTATTCGTGTGGTTCGCGAATCGCGGAAGCGCGGCTTGCGCTCGATGCACCGCTCAAGCGTTCAGGAGGACATTATGTCTTGGCTTGTTCTCGTTTTCTCTGGTTTGATGGAATCCGTCTGGGCGATTGCGCTGGGCGCATCGAATGGCTTTACGAGGCTCGGGCCTACGATCGTTTTCGTGTTGGGGCTCCTGGCAAGCATGGTCGGCCTGGGTTACGCCACGAAAACGCTCCCCATAGGCACGGCCTATGCCGTATGGGTGGGCATAGGCGCCGCAGGCACCGTTATCTACAGCATGGCTACGGGGGCTGAATCTGCCTCGTTCGCTAAAATCGCTCTGATTGCGGGCCTTGTAGGCTGCGTAGTGGGATTGAAGCTCGTTTCTGAATAAGGGCCTGGTGTCGGGCGGTCAAGCGGGCTTGCTAGCGTTCGCGAAAGAGGCGCGTATAGGCGCACCCTTCGGGAAGGTGGTCTGCGAACAAGGCGTGGCGCAAGGTCACGCGGTTGCATTGCGCGCAGACGTCGAAGCGGTTTTCGTATACAGTGCAGCGGCGCGTTTTCACATCGAGGAATTCGCAGGGCGCGGCGTAATCTATGATCACGTCGCCGTCTTCGTCTACTTCGCGCATGAAGCAGCAGCGTCCGCATTGGTCGCAGAGTTCGTCCCACGTTGCACGGTGTTTCAGGTAGCGGGCTATGATGGTCCACGGTGGAAGCATGCGTTCTCTTTCTGGGATGTTGGCGGAGGTTCCTGGCAGTGGGGCGCGAGCTATCGGCCTTCGTTTTTCTTGGCGCGCTTCTTCAGGTACGCCATGCGAATAAGACAGTATACGAGATAGCCGAAGCCGAGGATGCTGCCGAAGCTTAGCGCGACGGTAAAAATAATGATCTGGATGATTATGAGAAGCAGGCAGCTTACGATCCATCCGTCAAGAAGGCGGTCTCTGACGCGCTTGAGAAGCCGATAGCCCAAAGGCAGAAAGAGTGCCCACAAAAAGCTTAAGACGAAGAGCAAAACCGCGGCCACGGTGGTTGCCAGGGTGGCGTCTTCTTGCGCATACCCCTGATTGACCAGTTAATTCAGGCAGCCGCCGTCAACGGTAGGGCTGGCGAGCACGAAGGCGAACACGCCGCCAATGACTACTCCCATGATGGCTCCGATAACGAGGTTTTGCACAAGCATGCGTTTTGTTTCGGAATACTCCATCACGGGAATCGTCCTTTCGCGGCGGTTTGTTTTGCGCTTGGCCGCCGAGGTGTTTGGCGCGAGCCGTCTTGGCTGCCAAGATGTTTGGCATCAGTCGTCTCGACTGGCACAGGGGGGAGTTGCAGACTGCGGCTTCGATGCCTGCAAGAAGCCTGTTCAAGGATATACCATCTTGCAAACCGTCGCGCTGTGAAGCGGCGATGCCTCATTACGGATGGACGTGTTGCGGTGTGGACGATGGTTCGTTATCATGTACCCCTATAAATTAAGAAATTGCTTAAATACTTATATAACGAAGGAGAGCGAATGCCGAAACATGCCGTTGTGGGTCGAGGATGCGTTGCGTGCGGAACGTGTGCGAAAGCCTGTCCGTTTTCCGCCATGTCCGTTCCCGATGGAAGGTTTGCCGTTGTCGACGAGAACCTCTGCATAGGGTGCGGAACATGCGCGAAGGCGTGTCCCGCCGAGGTGATTTCGATCGAGCAGACGCAGCGGCGCGATAAAGGCAAGCCTCGTCCCAAGCCTGTGAAGCGTGAGCGGAAGTGGTACGACTACTTGTACGTCATCACGCCCGTCTATCTGACATTGGGATTGTTCAACATTCTCTTCGCATGGATCGGGCTCGTGTTCTTCTTCGTGCCGCTCATTTTCGCCGTAGCGGGGAAGGGCAAGCTGTATTGTAACCGCTATTGCGACCGCGGGCAGTTCCTCGATCTTCTGGGGAAGCGGTTCGGCATCTCTCGCAGGCTCGCCTTGCCGCGTTGGATTCGCAGCAAGGCGTTTCGTTACGGGTTTCTGGCGTTTTTCATGGCCATGTTCGTCAACATGCTTGTTGTCACCTGGCTTGTTTTCACGGGCGCGCAGGAGCTCGGCACTACGGTGCAGCTGCTGTGGACGTTCCAGCTTCCGTGGCATTGGGCGTATCCTGTTGCGGTGGCGCCCGGCGTGGCGCAGTTTGCATTCGGGTTCTACGGCGTCATGCTTACCTCGACGGTTATCGGGCTGTTCATGATGGTGCTGTTCAGGCCTCGTTCGTGGTGCGTGTTCTGCCCTATGGGAACCATGACGCAGCTTATCTCTTCCGCTCGCGCGAAGGGTTCTTCCTGCGGCGGATGCGGCGGATGCGGCGCAGGGTGCGGTGCGGAATAGCTATGCCCGCCAAGCGAGCGGATGTCGACGTGGATGAAGAAAAAAGGGAGGGGTAAAAGATGGGGTGCGTGCATGAAGAAAGAGAACAGATAGCGGAATACGTGCATGAAGAATCCAAAGACGGATTCGCGCATGATTTGGAGGCGCACGCGGAGGAAGTCGCCGCTATTTTCAAGGCGCTCTCAAGTCACAAAAGACTGTTGATCGTGTGCTCCCTGTTAGACGGTCCTCGTTCCGTAGCCCATATCGCCGAGTATGTGCCAGGCATTTCCTTGCCCGCTGTTTCCCAGCATCTTTCTGCGCTTAAGGCTGCGGATGTGCTTTCTTGCGAAAAACGGGGTCAGCATGTGTTGTATTCGCTGGCCGATGTACGCGTGAAGCGTTTGATAGAGCAGGTGAGACAGGATTTCTGCGGCGAAGGGGAGCGATAAGTACAATCTGGCGCGTCCTGCATTGTGGCATACGCTACGAAACCCGCCTTGCGCAAAGCCCGCTGTTCGGTTGGACTCGCGCTTGGCGGAACCTTTGCTTGGACGCTTTACGCCCTCTTGCTTATTGTATTTGGTCGGTTATAGCTCGATGCGACCGAATTTCGCAAGAATCTGCGTTGCGGCGGCGCAGGCTTCACAGTCGCACCATTTCGCTCCTGCCTTTTTGCGCTCAAGCTGAGAGGCGAGGCCTTGTGCCGCGGTTTGCTCTCCGAGCACCTCTTTGGCGGGGCCTTCTAGGAACCCTATGACGCCATCGATAGTGGTCGGGCGTTCCTCAAGGGCGTTCAGCAGCGTTTCGGTTGCAGTGTCGGCTGCTTCGGCGTCGGCGGCGACGGCGTCTTTCCAAGCTTGAGCCGCGTCTTTGGTGACCTGCGTGCTGAAATCGCTTTTCGACAGGACGTCTGCGCGCTCGGCTACGAAATCGAACAGTTCTTTGTCCATGACGGCCTCCTTTGTCGCGTGCGCCCGCGGCGCGTTTACGGGTCTATTATAGGTCGAACCTCCGGGGCTTCTCTGCGCGGAGGGCGGTGCTCTTTCGGGGCGTCGTTTTTTCGGGTATCGGCGCGGTGCCGAACCGTTTCCTACGTCGGCGCGGAACATGCGTTCGTAGAAGAATTCCAGTTTGTTTCTGAAGGCTGTCATGCCGTTGTTTTCCTGGGCTTTTGCTAGAATGAAATCCTCAGACGTGTTTCGGTGGCGACGAGCGGGGCTTCCAAGAGTTTCGTGGACGGAGGCTATTGCGTAACGAGGGAAAAGAACGATCGGACGCATGCTCGTGTCGCAAGGCCCTATGTGCGCGATGCGGCCCGGACCGAGCGCGGAGCGTTTGAAGAGGCGGCTGTTTCAGCGGCGATGGTCGCGCTTTCTCTTGCGGCGGGTTTTGTCGTCGGGTTTTCGGTATGGGCGGTGCTTTCGCTCTCAAACTGGCTGGTCTCGCTGCTGTGGGGCACGTTTGGCGCAAAGGGGGTCGAAGGCTTTGCGGCACCCTGGTTTCCGCTTGTCGCATGCACGCTGGGCGGTTTGGTCATCGGCGTTTGGACGCATTTTTTTCGAGGAGCCCCTGCATCGCTTGAAGCGGTTATGGCATCGTTCAAGAAAACGGGCACGTATCGTGTGGACGGTACGGGAAGGTCGGTGGTGGGGTTCTTGCTGCCGATCGTATTCGGAGGGTCTGTCGGTCCCGAAGCGGGTTTGACGGGGCTTATCGTATCGGCGTGTTGCCAGATTCGCGACCTTCTCAAACGCGCGGGCCTGCGTGCCGGGGCGATTGGCGATGCTACGCTTGCGGCAAGCATAGCGGCTTTATTCGGCACTCCATTGGCGGGCATTGTGGCCGGTGTGGAAAGCATGCCTGACGAAGAGCCCGATCCGGACAAGTACGAGTTGCGGCGTTCGGCGAAAGCCGTGCTGTATCTCGGCGCGGCGTTCGGGGCGCTGGGAGGGGTTTTGGCGTTTTCCGCGCTTTTCGGGGGCTCGAGCGGATTGCCCCGTCTTGCCGAGCCGGCTATGGGGGCGCTCGATCCCGTCTGGTTCGTTCCCTGCATCGCGCTCGGATACGCCCTCGCTCTTGTGTTCGAGGGGTCGGGCGCGTTGTTTTCGCGCTTATCGCAGCGCGCGGGAAACGCTCCGTTTGCCGTCATTGCAAAACCGGTGGTAGCGGGCCTTGTTATGGGCGGGATCGCTGTCGTTTTTCCTAACGTGTTGTTTTCGGGCGAAGCCCAGACTCATGAGCTCGTGTCGAACTGGGCGGGACTCGGCGCATTCGCTCTTCTGGCAACGGGGGTTCTCAAGTCCGCGATCACGCCTATGTGTTTGAGCATGGGATGGAACGGCGGGCATTTCTTTCCATGCATCTATTCCGGCGTGAGCTGCGGATTTGGCATCGCGCTGCTTGCGGGAATCGATCCGACTTTTTGCTGCCGGCGTGGTAACCACGTCGTATATTGCATGCACGACTTGCAAGCCGCTTCTTTCTGCCGGCATACTGCTGCTCTGCTTCCCGCTTCATGGGATGCTGTGGTGCTGCCTTGCCGCGATTGTTGGCGCGCTTCTTCCTCTTCCGCGCACGTGGCGTTCCCGATCGAACGCCGACGAAGAATTGCGAGAACTGTAGCGAGAGGACGTTGGTTTGAAAAGGGCAGGAAGCTTCATGAGGGAGGGACGATTGAGAAAAGAAACCCGTCGTGCACGCGGCAGATTCAAGTTGCGCACAGTGGCCACGGTCGTCAGGGCTTCGGGGCTTGCTCCTTCGGCGGCCACCTTTTTCGTGCTGTTTTTCGCGGCCGCTTTTGCGGTGCATATGACCGAGCCAGGCGTCGTCTCGTTCGGAGATGCGGTGTGGCTGTGCTTTCAGGTGGTCACGACCATCGGCCTGGGGGATTTCACCAGTACAACGGTGGCGGGACGTCTTGCAATTATCGTCCTGAGCGCGTATTCGGTGTTCTTCCTGGCCATCATGACGGGCGCGGTGGTGAGCTATTGCTCCGAAGTCATGCGACGCGATTGCGACGAAGACGTTTGCGAGCTGGTCGACGAGCTCGAGCGTCTGCCGGAGCTTTCCCGAGAAGATTTGGTCGAGTTTTCCAGCCGCGCGACAGAAGTCCTTTCCCGCATGCGCCGTTAGACGCTTTCGATTGCATTCATGACGAAGACGCGCCCATCGTGGCGTATGGTCGCGATGGGCGCGTGCGTCGGGGGTTCGTTTTCGAACGGACCGATTGCCGTTTTAACACAGCGTTCCTAGATGTCCTTGTTCATCTTATGCAGCGCGGTGCCGGCCGCCACGGCTCCTGCGCCCGCCACGGCTGCGACGCCGAGCATGACCGCTACCGTTTCGTCTCCGGTTTTCGGCATGTTCTTGGCGGAGGCTTTCTCCGTGTTCTGCTGGGCGCCAGAAGTGGAAGAGCCGTCGTTTCCGCCCGTGCCTGCCGTATTGCCGTCGGTTGAGGAGTTGCCGTTCGAGTCGCCGCCGTTGCCGCCGCTCGTGCTGCCGTTGCCGCCGTCGGTGTTGCCCCCATTGCCGTCGCCGTCGCTTCCGCCAGACCCGTCACCGTCGTTGCCGCCGTTATCGGGCTGGGCGTCCTTGGCATAGATCGAGCGCGCGAAGGTATGGTCGTTCGTTTCGTTGGAATCGTGGCTCAAGGTGTACAGAGCGCTGTAGGCAAAGCCGGAAAGGGCGGGAATATCGGGGATGAGGTTGCCCAGCGTGCCGTCTTCGGCAACAAGACCCACCACGTCGCCCGCGTTTTTCACCGTGGACTTCAAGACGCCAAGGGCGAGAGTCGTCATGAAATTCGAATTCCCCTTCAGAACAAGCAGGCCCACGTTGAGGGAGACCGTCTCGAGAAGCGTGGTGGCCTCGTCCTGGGAGGTGTTGACTGCAGAGCACAGCACCTCCATGAGCAGGCCTTCCGTATTTCCTTCTCCGCCGGCGACCTTCGTCATGGCGTTTTCAGCCCATGTCTCGCACGCCTCATTGCCCATCAGATGGGTCTGGTATGCGTAGTCGACCAGGCCGAGGACGGTGTTGTTCTGGTCGTCGACCGCGTAGTTGACGATGGCGTTCACCAGGGTGCCGAGCAGCGGCATGGCCGAAGAGGGGTTGGCAAGAATGGCAGCGTCCACGTTTGCGCAGGCGTCATCGAGAAACGCGCTCAAGCTTGCCGCATCGATGTAGAAGGAGATATTGGAGGGCTCGATGGAATACGTCGTTGCAGCCTGCGCCTCGAGCTCTTCGCCAAGCTCGACGGCCATGGGGGTGCTCAGCTGCATGGCCGAGGCGGTGCTTTCTTTATACTGGTCGATTTTCACGCGCGATGTGGCGCTGTCGTACCAGATGCTGAAGTTGAAGCTGGAAAGCGCCACCTGCAGGCCTTCTTCGAACGTGGCGGGAAGCATGTTCGCGATCATACCGAACAGCTGGTCGGCAAGGTCGTCTTCGGGGATGTTGAGAAGGCCTGCGACGGCCGGCTTGATGCCTCCCGATGCGTAGATCTGCGTCATGTAGCCGGAGGCGAAGTCTTTGGCGATGGTGTCCACCACGCTCTGGGTGAGGGTTCGCTCTTTGCCGTATGCGGTGATGTCGGCGATGTCTGCGGCATCGGCGATACGGTCGGCGTAGGCGCCGTAGCTCACTGCGCCAAGGGCGGCGACGTCTACGGCGAATTCGGCATTAATGGCTTCGTTAGTCTTATTCCAAGAGAGCGTTCCCGTCCTGATGTAGGAGGGATAGGTTGCCAAAGAGTCGGTCTCTACGTCGTGCAGCGTGTTGCCGGCGGCGGAGGTGTATGCGGAGATGTCGTTGGCATGCATGTGGCCGGTGAGGACGATCGAAACGCCCGCATCCGCATAGGCCGGCGCTACGGCTTCGTAATTGTCCACCAGATATTCGCCGAGAAGAGTGGGTTCGTCGTCGAAATGGGGGACGACACCGTGATGTTGCATGACGATGACCACGTCGCCGTTCGCACGGGCTTCGGCCGCCTTTGCGGCAACCCAGTCCAGCAGATCCTGGCCTATGACGCCGCTGGTTTCGTGCTCGTCGATTCCGCTGTCGGTCTGGTCTGCGCTGTATTTGCAGGAGTCCACGGCAATCAGGGTGAGACCTTCCGCCGGGCGGGTGACGTAGGAAAGGCTGCCTGCGCTCGTGCTGTCGGGCGCGTACAGGACGCTCTCTTCCCCGTAGCCGCAGTCTGCCCAGATTTCCCGGAAGCGAGCGGGGTCGGCAAGCTGGGCCTGGGCGGCCGCGCCGCTGGAGAAGTCGAGGCCGTTTGAGTTGTTGACGTCGTGGTTGCCGTTGATGACGAAGAACTTCGTATCGACGCCTGCGGCTTTGAGCTGCTCGCGTGCTGCGACGATTTTCGCATGCGTCTCTTCGTGGCAGATTTCCTCGCTGTCTTTGGTCAGGTCGCCGGGAACGAAGACGATGTCCGGCTTGGCCGCCACGATGTTCGCGAGGGCTGCGTCAAGGATGGCTGCGCTTTCCTTGAACATCTTGCGGTCGGAGTTTTCGGCGGTCGTATAGTCGGCACAGTCGCTCCACAGGGAAGGGGAGAAGTAGTGCAGGTCCGACATGACGGCGAATTTCACCTGGTCGGGCAGTTTTTCCTCGCTTGCCCATGCTCTGCTCGCGTTGCCTGCGAGGTACGCCGCGCCAACTCCGGCGATGGCTATTTTCACGAAGCCTCTTCTGCTTATGGAACTGGCCGTACGGGCGATGTGACCCATTGTCTCTCCTTCGATCTATCGGCGAATTGCGCCGAACGGAACTATGCCGGCTACAAATCATGGCGCGTTCGTGTCAGAGGGACGTAAGGCAAAGGCAAGATTGCGGTGTGTTTCTTGAGGAGCGTTTGTCAAATTCGCGCAAGGTCGAAGGCTGCGGGCTTTACCGCCGGCCGCGCCCCGTCACCGGCTGCGGCCCTCTTGCCAGCCGTGCGTCCCGCCGCTGGCTGCATCTCACTTGCCGGCTGCGCGTCCTGTCGGCTGCGAGCGCCCAGGTCTCTTTGTCGGGGTTGTTGCAAACGACGTATATACTGAAACGGGAGAAGCGACCGGCGCGTATGGAAAGAAGCCGGCGCTTGCAGAGGCGGGATGGACGCTTGCGAGGGAAGGTCGAGCTTATCGGTCGAAAACCGATGTTTGCAGAGACAGCGGTCGATCGATGGCGGCCAGCGCTTGCGAAGAATCGGCTGCTGATTGGCAATAAGCGGCGTTCGGCCCGTCGGACATGCTATTGAAAGGAATGGTCGATGGAAGAAATCATGCAAGAAGAAACGATCTTGAGCATCGATGAACGGTTGGTTATCAGAAGGGCCGCTGATTCTTCGAAATACCAGGATTCTCCTGTTCCCGCAGAGCTTATCGAGGTTCTTTCGGACGATTTGACTAGCTTCGTCTTCGTTCCCTATTCCACCAAATCCAAGCTTTCGAGCCTGTATGGACCGGGACTGGATTTCGTCGCCCTTGTGAGCGCCGACTGGAAAGAGGCATACGACCGGGGCGTTCTGCGCATGCACAACGAAAGGACCATCAGCTTTCCGACGCATGTCGAAATGGCGAACGGAGAGGCCGTAGAGGTTTCGATAGCTCAGAATCTGCAGGAGGGGGCCTTTCCGTGGTTTCTATCCTATGTTCCTGTCGTCGAGCATATGAAGCTGCGCCGTGACGTCGAAGGCGATGCTTCGGACGAAGGGCTGAAGGTTCTGCATGCGAAAAGCCCGCTGCCACCGCTGCTCGAGCGCGGTTTTGAGACCATGCGGGAGTCGGAGAGCTACCTTGTCGACCCGGTTCCTCAAAACGTCGTCGAAGAGCTTGAGTCTTTCGCCGACGGTCTTTCTTCGTTTGCTTGGGTTGCCCAAAGATGGAGCGAGAAAATAGCCGAATGTGCAAAAGACGACATAGACGCTCTGGCCTTGCTGGACCGCGATTGGAAGTTCGCGTTGTCGAACAGGGCTCTTCGCTATTACGAGGGAAAGGTCATCTTCCCGGTAAGCATCTTGAGGGACGATAAAGAAACGCTGGTGGAGGTATCGTTGAAGCGCGACAGGGAAGCCGACCGCCCGGGCGCCATGCCGTGGCATGTCTGCTTCGTGGACGATTTTCCTCGACAGAAAGTGCGCGCCGGGCGGGCGCTTACGGAGTGGGCGTACCTCGGCAGCATGGATGCCCTTGTTGAGAATCTGTCCGATTTCGCGCTTGACGAGAAATGGGGCTTTGAGCGAGACGGCGAGCCGAAAGAATACTCCATTCTGAAAAGCTACCTTACCTACACGTTTTATCGGCTTCAATCCGAAGGCAAAGTGCTTGAGGACGAAGAGAAGGGGATTGCCGCCTTCAATACCGGGCTCGTTGATCCGACGTACGAGGCGATCTACGCCTGCTTCTCGCCTTCGAACATGGAACAGCCCTGGCGCTTCGAAGCGTTTTGCAAGGCGGGTTCGAAGCTGTGGGGCAAGAAGCTGGTCGCATCTTTCGACCCTCTTCCGCAGCGGGCTGCATACTTCGAGAAGAAGGAAGACCTGCTTTTCGACGGGAACAGGACTCTCCAAAGAGACGCGGACCACATTCTTCTCGACAACATCGACCGTCTGCCCGAGGCCTTTCTAGCCGAGGAGCTTCGCGGAGCAGACGACGCCATAGAGGCGCTTTCGAGGGCCGTGGGCGCTCAGGACGATAGTTCGAAGAAAGCGGCATATGACGAATTGCGCGAGGCCGTTGAGTCGAACGTGAGGATAAAGCGTCGACTGATAAACAGGCTCGACGATGCGATCGAGCTCGCCCAGAAGAGGGTCGAATGGAATTTCAAGACCGCTGTGCCGGCGTTCTATCCGACGAAGAACGCCATGAGCTTGCTACTCCCGCTCGACCTTACCGAGAACGACCAGCCTGATGTGGCCCTTGTGGTGGAGTTGATGGAGTCCGGGGCCTATATAGGACAGACGATTCTGACCATGAAGATGGCGTACAACAACGCAAGGCTTATTTGCAGGCCCGACAGCGATTGGCTCAATACGTCGTTGCGAGTGCCGGATGAAGAGGAGGACTAGGAGGCTTTTGCTTCAGGCAAGGTTGCTTGGCTCATTTCGGAACAGGGCCTTCTCCAATAAGAAGGCCCTTCCTGCCCTGCCCTACCGTTCCTCCCATGGCGTGATGATCATTTTCAGGCAGCCGTCTTCGTGCGCCTCGAAGGCGCGGTATGCTTCCAGGATGTCGTTGAGCGCATAGCGCTTCGAGACGAGGCAGATTGTATTAATGCGGCCTTCCTCCACAAGCTTCATGGTCTCGTTCATGTTGGCGGCATCGACGCCGCCTGTTTTGAACACGAGGTTCTTGCCGTACATCTCATGCAAAGGGAGGGTCTGCGGCCCTTCATACATGGCGGAAATCACCACCACGGCGTTGGGGCGAGCGATGCGCCAGGCCATTTCGAAGGTGTTCGAGCCGCCTGCGGCTTCCACTACGGCGTCGGCGCCGCGACCTTCGGTCATGTTGCGCACGGCGGTCTCGATAGCGTCGAGGCTCATCACGCTTGTGTCCATCGTCTCATCGGCTAAGCCGCGTTCCTGCGCCAGGGCAAGACGCTTCGCGTCGATGTCGATCGCGATGATGCGTTCGGGCTCGGCAAGCTTCGCGCACATCATGGTGGCAAGCCCCACCGGACCCGCGCCGATAACGGCCACGGTGCAGCCGCGTTCGAGCTCGGCTATTTCGGCGCCCCATTGACCCGTCGCCACGATATCGCCCAGGAACAGGGCGTCTTCGTCGGGCACGCTGTCGGGGATGATGCTGCAGGTATGCTCGGCGTAGGGCACGCGCACGAATTCCGCCTGGCATCCGTCCAGGCGGCAGCCCAGCTCCCAACCGCCTTGCACGCAGTTGTTCACCCAGCCGCGCTTGCAATAGAAGCACTCGCCGCAGAAGGTTTCGCAGCTCACGGCCACGCGGTCGCCTGGAGCAAGGTTCGTTACGTTTTCGCCCACCTGCTCAATTACGCCCACGAATTCGTGTCCCAGGACGGTGTTCGGCAGGGCTCGCGGCACGGCTCCGTGGATGATATGCAGGTCGCTGGTGCAGATGGTTGAGAGCGTGACCCGCACGATTGCGTCGCCCGGTTCGACAGGCTCGGGTTTGGGGCGCTCTTTGATTGCGATGGTTCCGTTTCCGTCATGTACCAGGGCTTTCATGGTGTCTCCTTTATTGCGGGGTAGGTGGTTCTGTTCGTGCGCGGCTTGCGGGTTTCATAGCACGGGTTCGAGGTCTATGCCGTATATCTCTTCGTACGAGGCCCCTTCGCGCGAGAGGGTGCTCTTGAACACCGCGACGCGCGTCGCGAGTGCTGGGCCGGGGAAGGGCAACGGCGGCAGGCTTTCCTTGGGGATACGCACCCTTCGTGCAAGGGCTATGTGCGCGAGGAAGGGCTTGTCGTCGAAGGGGATATTGCGTTTGCGCAGCTCTTCGCGCAGGCGTTTCGCAAGATTCGTCAGGTTGGGGTCTTCGGCGAGTCCGAGCCAGAACGTGGCGTCGCTGCTTCGCCCGAATTTCCCCAGCCTGTCGGGACGAAGGGCGATTTCTCTGGCATCCATCGCGGCCGCTTCGAGCGCGTCTTCGATGTCAGACAGCGTGGACGCTGGCGCATCTCCCAAAAAAGCCAACGTGACGTGGCGGTTCTCGCGCGGGATGAAGCGTCCGGGCATGGATGCTCGCAGCGGCCTGACGAGACCTGATATCTCATCCTGCATAATCGGCGGTATTTTGAGGGCGACGAAAAGTCTCATGTCTACCTTTCGGGTCAAGATTTCTCCGATTTGCGGCTGCGGGTCTATTTAGTTGAGGCCCGCTATGGCAAGCCCCGCATCGTTGGCGCAGTCGAAATACATCGGCTTGCCACCCATGACGCAACCGACGCCTAATACGGCATGGGGCTGTTCGGCGTGCGTCGCCCCCAGCGCGTAGTCGTAGGCGAAGCTGCGCGGGGTTGCCAGGATTTTCTCGCCGTATGACTCCATCCAATCCAGGTTGCGTCCGAAGAACAGGGCTCCGTTTTCATCAGTGAATCTGATGGCTGTGCACATTGGCGGTCTCCTTTTCGTGCAGGGTTTTTGTTGCCGATTGTGCCATGTCCGTGACGAGGGGAGGATGTCAACGAAAAGCCGCTACCATGCTGTTTTCTTGGGGTTACAGGCCTGGTCCCGAGTACGTGCCAGTGGATTCGTCGTACTGCAGAACGAGGGTGCGTCCGGTCGTGACCGTCTGGCCGTCGATGTAATAATGAGATGCGCCGTCGAACCAGATGTCGTGGTAGCCGGGGATCTCGGAGACGGATTCCGTGCTGATATGGCCGGCTACGACATCAAGCTTGAAGCGCTGGCCCTTATAGTACGGCGGCATGGACGTGAAGTATTCCTCGGGGGTTCCGATGCGCCACAGGTCGCCTGCGTCTTCGTCTATCCCCGCATGGCAGAACACCTGGTCGAACTCCGTTTCGTAATAATAAGGAAGGTCGCGGATCCAGCGCAGGACATCTGGATGGTTTCTCTTCATGGATTCGACCGTGAATAGGTAGGCGTCTTCGAAGTTCCTGCGTGAAAGCAGGTGTTTCACCTCGGCGAACTCGTCTTTGCCCAGAAAGCTTTGCGCGGTGGCGAGCCCTGTGTCTGCGAGCATCCATCCTTGTGTGAAGCCAAGGTCTACGGATGCCATGTCGATGTATTCCAACAGCATTTCCTCGTGGTTGCCGCGCAGGGCGATGACCTGGTCGGGAAATTTTTCCTGGAGGCCCATGATGCGGCGGTAGACGTCGAGGCTTGCGGGCCCGCGGTCGCAGTAGTCGCCCAGCAGGACGAGCCTCGATGCTCCGTCGTTCAGGTCGACATGCGCGAGGGCCTTTTCGAAGGGTTCGATGAAACCGTGGATATCGCTCATGGCGTAGATGATCATGGTGCTCCTGTCGCTCGGCGCTTTGCGCCGTCCATTGTAGTGCACGCTTGTCTTGCGGGGTGGGCTGATTTTGCAGGATGGGGTGCGGCTTTGAGGCGTCGATTGCGACTTTCCGAGGGCGGGTTTGGGCTGTTGGCTGCTCGCTTGCGTACGCTCTACATGGCGATTGCGTAACATCGCGAGTTTTCTGGAAGGAGTGGGTGTGCGAAGGGCTAAGTTTTGTTCAAACGACGGTTCGATAGGCGGGAAGTTTCAATGACGAATACCAAGGCACAAGCGGAGGCGGTGGAAAGTTCCGCGACTGCATTGGACGGCGTGGCGGCGAAAAGCTTTGCAGTCGCATTGGAGGGTGCGGCAACGAAGCCCGCCGCGATTCAAAGGGACGCTGACGAATCCGAGCGTGCTGGCGGGTTTCTCCGCCAGGTTTTCATGTACTACGGCGTGTCTATTGCCCAGACATTCGTGGAATTCGGCGTATTTGCTCTCATGAAGGCGTTCGGCTTGGCGGTGGACGTGTCCAACGGCATTGCGGTGGCGTGTTCGGGTTCGTTCAATTTTCTCATGAACCGCAACATTACGTTCAAGGCGTCGAGCAATTTCTGGCGAAGCGTGGCGCTGTTTGTATTGCTTTATGTTTGGAATTTCCTGTTCGGCACCTGGTTTATCAACGCGACGTCGGCGGCGTTCGGTTGGCCGCAGATGGCCGGCAAGCTTATCACCATGGTCATGCAGGGCGTATGGGGATTCTGTTTGTGCAAGTGGGTGATTTTCAGATAGCGTCGCGGCGGAATTATGGTCGTCGAGCGCCGGCTCCCAAGGCTGCGGAGTTCAATGTTTCGGGTTTCAGCAGGATTCGGGGGCATCGTATTTGCCTTGGTCTATGCTGAGGTCTTGCTTTTGCTTGGGGTGTTGGGGCGAACGTTGTGCTGGCGAAATGCAAATGCGCTCCTCATGAGAGGAGCGCGCAGGGGGGCTTGTTTACGCAAGGAGCTCGGAGGAGCAGCCCTTGTTCGAGGGTTGCTAATCTTCCAGTCCTGCCAAACGGCGGCCGACAAGGTAGCCAAAAGTGAGGCAGCGGCCGTGGCTGATGGCGCTCATATGGTGGGGGTAGGTGCCGTTGAACATGCTTCCTGAGGCGTTGCCGACGGCGTAAAGTCCCTCGATGACGCTGCCCTCCTGGGTGAGCACTTGGGAATCGGCGTTGATGCGCAGACCGTTGACGGTTACGAGGCAGGCCCCGCTTTCCTCGATCGCGTAATATGGGCCTTCGGAGAGCGGGATGAGGTCATTGGGCTTTTTGCCGAAGTCGGTATCTTCGCCAGCTTCGCACAACTCGTTATAGTGGGCGACGGTGGCAGAGAGATTTTCGGCATTGATGCCACAGGCTTTGGCCAGCTCGTCTAGGGAATCGGCTTGGACAAGCACGTCTTTAATCGAGTCGTACATGTCTTCAGGGGTCCAAGGAGCTCCTCCTTTTGCCTTTTCCAGCGAAGCAAGAATATCGGTGCCAGAGAGCAGCACGAAGTCGTGGGCGCCAGGTTGGTACATGATTGCGTTGGACATGTATTCGAAAGAGAGGTTTTCGTTCACGAAACGCTGACCATTTTCGTTAACGCGAAGGAAGGCGAGCATGGCGCCGTTGGCTCGGGTGCCGGTCTTGGCGCCTGCAGGGTCGTTCATCAGGATATGGGGCCAGTCGTCTTCTGCGGCGCCGGCGGCTAGGCCCATGAGGATACCGTCGCCCGTATTGGTGGTCGTAGGGTTGGTCCAGGCGTAGACGGCCAGGTCACGAGGACGGATGCGCTGGGTGAGCATGTCCCAGTTGAATTCGTAGCCGCCTGTGGCCAACACCACGCCTTGCGAGGCTTCAATTTTGATAATGCCTTCGCTGCCTTTTGCGTACACGCCTTTTATCTTGCCGTCTTGCTGAATGAGCTGCACGGCGGGGGTGCTGAAGCGGATGTCGGCACCGTGGTTTTCGGCGCTTTTGAGGAGTTCCTCTACGAGCGAGGGGATGCCGTTTTCAACGCGTACGCCAGACCCCCAGGTGGTAACGCCGCAGAACTCGCTATTGCCGCTTTTGGCGGTAAAGGCGCCGCACTTATCACCGACGGTGTCCATGGCCCAATCAAGAGCTTCTCCCGAACGCTCGCACCAGCGCTGCCATACGAAGCGATCGCATCGAAAGTGAGCCGTCGAGAGCCCGTCGTTCATGAACGCTTGAGCGTCGAGGACGATGTCGCTTGCGGCGTGGGCACGGTCGCCGAAGGCACCTACCTCAGTACCACGAGCTGCGAAGGAAGAGCCCTTTTCGAGCACGATGGTAGAAAGGCCGTTCTCGCTTGCTGAGGCGGCTGCGGTTACGCCGGACATGCCCGCACCGCATATTACAACGTCACAGGAGAGCGTTTCGACCACCTCTTCGTCGGTAATAGGATCGGCTATGTAAGCCACTTCACTTTCCGCGGGTGGAAAAAACTCGAGGTTTGCGGCATTGGGCAGGAGCGTCTCGCTCTTCTTTGAGGCTTCGGCGCCTGCGGATGAAGCCTCGGTTGATGACCCTGTTGCGTCCGTGGACTTAGGAGCGCAGCCGGCTAACGATGCAGCTGCTGCTGTTGCGCCGAGACATCCAAGGCCGATAAAACTTCTGCGTGAAAGACTTTCTTTCATGACCCTCTCCTTTGCTTGGTCTCCCTCGAGCGGTTATGGAGGTGTGCGCTATACTGCTGAAAGGTATTTCTTGCGGGCGCGTCCCTCCGACCGCCGGCCCGTTGCAGCGGGCATGGGGAAAGCTATCGAATGGGAGGGGTCATGTCATCCGACAAAATGGCCAAAAGTTGCGGCGAAGGCGTCTACCAAAAAGTAATACACGGTTTATCAGGGGTTTTCCTCGATAGAACTGCCCTCATGTACGTGCTGGGCCTTGCTGCTTTCTATGCATGGAATCTGACGGATATCTATGGATCGACGCTCATCGCCGAAGGCGATGGTGCAGGAACTCTCGGGGTATCGACGCTCACCTCGTCTTTATGCAACGCCGCGAGTTATGTCCTCATTGCGGTCTTGCTTTCTCGGTGGCGGCATTTTTTCTTCATTGCCGTTATTGCTGCTTTTGTTGCTGGCGGCGCAATCGTTTGTTCGTGGGCGTTCTGGAGTCTCGGTATTGTCGGTCCGTTAGAGGCGATGCTGGCTTATAAGGGGATAACGAGGGTCTGCGCTGCCTTCGTCGTCGTTGCATGGGGCATGCTTTTTAGCGACCTTGAGCCTGCGGCGTTGGCGCGTAGGGCATTGGCCGCTTTTGTCGTTGCGTCGCTGGCCTACCTCCTAGTGGGCGCTACCGAAGGTGTTTTTCGATGTGCGCTGTTCGCCCTGATGCTTCCTGCGTCTATGATTCTGGCTCTTGTTGTCGGGCGAGGCAATCGGGGCGAAGTGCTGGATGCCAACGAAGGGGTTGGTCTTGCGAGGAAGTTCGTCTCGCTGATATGGCGCGTGCTGCTGGTGTTTTCCTTGTTTGGCATTGTGACATGGGTGATGATTCTTGAGGCTCAATCCGCGACGTCGGTTGTGCTTGCGGGGTCATTCGTGGCCATTGCGTCTCTTGTCGGTATTGGCGGATTGTTCGTGGCATCATGTTTTTCGGAAAGCGTTATCTCCAATCGTTATGTTATTAAGCTGGTGCTGCCGCTTGTCATGATCGGCCTTCTTCTTGTTGCCGCCTTTGATAATTCGCGTGGTGCTGGTATGGCCTTGGTGTCTGCTGGTTTTACCTGTTTTGACCTTTTCTGCTTTGTGGCGGTGGCCGATGCTTGCCATCAATGCAAAGTAAGGGCGGGTGCTGCTTTCGGGTGGTATAGGGCATTGGAGAGTTTTATGCCTGTGCTCGCCATGGGGATAATGGCTTTTATGAGCTCTGCTGGTTTCGGCGATGCGGATTTTGCGCCATCGATTTTTGCCGTTGCGTGTTCGCTGGTGCTTGCAGTGGTGCTCGTGTTCGATCGCGGCAACATTATGGAGCGAGGCCGTAATCCTTCGATTACTTACCCGCGAGCAGAAGCGCTCCATTTTGCTCGTCAATGCGAAGAGGCCATTCGGAGATACGGGCTTTCATCGCGGGAGGCGGAGGTCCTCAGCCTAGTGGTGCGCGGTCGTAGCGTTCCTCATATTGCGGAGCGTCTCTGCATATCGCGTGGTACTGTAAAAACCCATATTACGCGTATTTACCAGAAGTTCAATGTGCGCGATCGGCAAGAGATGATCGATGCGATTGAGCAGATTGAAGTTGCCGTGTCTGAAGAGGCGGGTGGTTCGCATAATTGTCGCTGAGGGAGCTCGATTACCTCACGGGGTGTGGTGGTGGAGCCAATGTCTGTCGACCAGGAGGGGCATGGCGCTTGTGCCTGCAAGATGAAAGGATGGGCACGGGCGGTTCTGGCACGAACGACGAGAACAGAGGAACGCATAGCGCGAGGGGTAGTATCGAATTGCGCAGGGAGTGCTTGACGAAAGCTACGAAGGTTGATTTCAAATCGCTCATCCGGCAACTGACAGTGAGGCGTGCAACGGTGTTGCTCTACTGACTACGCCTCGTACCCGCTCCACCAACTCGTCGTAATTTACGGTTCCATCAGCTACGCCGGGCATTGTAGAGAGGAACTCGTCGCGCACTCCATCGATTCTGTCGAATCTCGCTATTGCTTCGGAATGGATTGCGAGGACGGCTTCGCGGGTAATCGTCGGTTTGCTCATTTGGCGAACTCGGCAAAGACGTCGGCATATTCGTCCATGAAGTCGATTGCTACGTCGACGGCGTCCGCGGCAGCTGGCGTTGTGGCGGGTTGTATGACCATCCAGTGCTTGTTGTTCTTGAGAACGGTTACGGGCTTTCCCGTCCTGTTGACTTCGGCGGCGACGCGCGAGAAATTGTTCTTGGCCTCCGCGAGGCCCATGGTCGGTGCGGGTATGGTTTCTCCTGTCTTCCGGTTGCTGCGTCTCCTTTTAATATGGGCAAAATTAGGGCTATATAATAGGCCACTGTCAAATTCATGGCGGCAGGTGAGAATGACGAACCCTTGCGGGAAAATCAAGCGGTAATTGCCTTACGATATCGAGGGGAGCGTGTTCGGCGACGGCCTGAATTCGGCTACAGCCTTCCCATGACGGCGTGGCCGATGAAAAGAGCGAAACCTAGTGCGAAGAGAAAGACGTGCGTACCTGCCGCATGGGGGAGGTACGCTCGGACAGGCGGCGCCATGCAGATGCCGGAAAGCGCGAACAAGACGATGGAAGCCCAGCCCATGACGTACGTTTCCGTGCGGGCGCCTGACGCATAGATGGTTGCTGAGATGCCGTGAACGATTCCGGCGGCAAGCAGGACGAAGCCGATGGAGCGATGGCGCCGATGCAGGCGCTCGAGCCGGTCGGCGGGCTGTTCCTTGCTCTTGCGGTTCAGGCGGACGGCTTGCGCCACGAGGACGAGCAGGGCTCCGCAGGCTGCGAGGGCGCAAGCGATTTCGATAGCGAGGACGACGGTCATGGCAATGCTCCGTTTCGTTTTTGGCGGCATGGCGTGACGGCGGTGTGGCGCGCGACTGCGCTGCGTGATAGGAAATTGGTCGATGTGATAGTTAACCAAAGGAAACTTTATTTGGCAAGCGGATATTTTGGGCGGTCGGCGGGCGAGGATTGCGTGCTGTGAATTGATCGTGGGGAATTTTGGAGGTGGCTATGTTCAGTCGGTTTCTTGAATCCGAGCATCAGGCAAGAAAAGATGCTGTTGACCAGCTGATTCTGGATGCTCATTCGAGGTGTGCTTGCAACAGGGAGGCGCTACAACGCGTTGACAGGTGCGGATGCTTTTACTGCCTGGCGATATTCGACCCGCAAGAGATAGAGGAGTGGATTGAAGACGAAGGCGGCGACACGGCGCTTTGCCCCCGTTGCGAAATCGACTCGGTCCTTCCCGAATCGGACGAGTATCCTCTGACGAGAGACTTCCTGCGGCGTATGTACGACCATTGGTTCTAACGCGGACGCCGTGCGGTTGCGCCGGCGGCGGGGCAGAGTGGGGCGTCGGTCGAAAACACCGGGCTTCGATTTCGTTGATTGGTATTTCGTGGGATGCCGAGAAAGGAAGACTCCTATGAGCCTAGGATACGGAGGCGCGGCCCGCCTTGTCCTCAGCGACGGGGAGAGCGCCGTCTATGCGTACGGGTGCACGAATTTGAACAGGGCGGATAACGACCCGTGCGAGGACGGCGAGATATACGTCGAGCTGCGGCCGATTTCGTCCGCATACGCTCCGAAGAGGACGAAGCGCTACCCGGACGGCGTCCTCATCGCGTCTGCCGAAAACGTCGATTACGGGAAGATGCTCGCCGAGGGGTCCCTAAAGGTGACGAACTGCTCGAACGCATCCGATATAGGCAGCGGTGGGGTGGACGTCCAGGCGTGGCCCCTTATCTTCAAGATCGCACTGAGAATCCAGCTGGACGGGGCGTTTCCTGCGGAGGTCGGGTATTTCAAATAGACCTCAATCTCGGTATTTGCATCCACCGCTGCATTGAGATGCGTGGCAGTGCCGATGATGAATCGTTCAATACTCCCATTCATTCGCATCTGCTCGCATGGAAAGGTGTTCTTGTGGAAGTCCTGTGCTTTGGTCGGAATTCCGATATTTCGAAGATATTGCTTTGCTCGACGTGCTCCGCAGACGATGGGCGACCGTGGAACTTTTGCTCCAGCAATTCGACCAGGGTCGCTATGGTTTTATCCCGAATGGCTCGTTTTATTTTCCTTTGCTGACATGCCATTGATCTTGCGATTCTGATTTCCTTGACAACGCCCCTGTCCTGGAGATTTGTGGGAATTCATCCCGAACTGCGTTGGGTTACGCTAGGGCCGGATTTCACGATTTTACGCCTTATTGCCGTCTCAATCATCTTATCGAAGGTTTTGCAGTCAGCGTTTTTCACGGTCTCTCCAAGGGGCATCTCTGGACTCATCATCATGTTGGTGCAGATGGTCCTGGACGCTGGCAGCCTCGAGCAAACAGTGTTGCGCCTCATGCGCGAGAGGGCTGCGTCCATGGGTCAGACACGGCTGCCACAGCTCGTACGGTGGCGAGGCTGCAAAGTGCCCCTGGGTCGGAGCCTGTCGGTGGCGCCATTTTGCAAGGTCGCTCGAGAGTCCTATTAACCGTCCAGAACTCGGGAATCCAGCTCACGTAAGTGCCATGCGACAGATGCAAATTGAGACCCTGTGTTTATTCTTCGTTTTGCCAGGGGCTAATTCATGTTTATATGGGGAAACTTGACATGAGGCATTGTCTGTTTAAATAAGTCCTCGTATTTCGTCCTGAAAAAGAAGGATAAAAAATATTTAAATAAGTATTTTTAAAGTATTATTTCTAATAAAAATTAAGTATTTCTAATAAAAATTAAGTATTATTAGAAATACTTAATTTTTAGATGAGGACAAGAACATTTTAAAAATGAAAAAGTTTCCAAAAAATACGAGTTTTAGCTATGATGACGGAGATAACAGAGGACATAAAAGAGGACGAGATGGCTTTTGCTGAGAAGATAAAGGAAGAAATTCGTCGAATAGATGACGTGGAGAAATCTCTCCGCCGTTTGGCTGGAAACGAAATTGTATGCAATGCCGAATATAACAGACGAAATGTGAGCGATTGCTTGGAACTGGCGGATTCTCTGCGGCTTCTTTTGGTTTCCTACGACGAATCCTTCGCCTTGACGGAGGAAAAAACCGTCGGTTGTTCGAGGGAAATAAAACGCGATGTCGGACTCGTGTCTTATATCGAATTCCCTATTTTCTTTACTGCGGGAGATGGTGAAAAGCGCTTATTTAAAGTGGGCAGAAGCGAGCGGATTGGCAAAAATGGGAAGAAGGGGCTCTATAAAAAGTCCATTTCCGTCGACGACGCATTCCGGGTCATGGAGCTCATTTATTCTTTCGAGGGCGAAAAATTCAAGCAAGCCGATATTCCTCTGCCGCGACATAAAGTCGATTTGGCTGTCGGTGCTTTGGTTGACTCTGGAGCAGTCGGCATTTCCGAAAGGGGGCGCTACCGTGTTCTCGAAGGTTCTCCTAAATCGTGGATGGATAATCTTGATAGGATGGAAAAGAGAACTGATCTGTTGCTCGTCGCGAAAAAATAGTCTCTAGGCTCCTGATGCCAAGACGTTGTTTGCATTCAGGCGGTGACAAATAGGGAGGGTTCCCGCATGCTGCGAGTTGTCTACGCTTAAGGCAGGGGGGTCCTCTCATGTCTCAACATCCTAACGCAAAACTCACCCCGAGGGGACGCGAGACGCTCGTCTCGCGCATAGAGTCCGGCCCCGGCGTCGCCGAGGCCGCCCGACAGACGCCCGACAGACGGGCGTCAGCCGCCAGGCCGCCGGCAAGTGGCTGCGCGGGAGCGGGTCCGGCGAGGGGCTCTCCGACCGAAGCAGCCGCCCGCGAAGGCTGGCGAGACCCACCGCTGCGGCCTAGTCGCCTTCGTGCGCTACGAGCGGGAGGGTTCCGGCAAGATTGTGCACGTTGACGTCAAGAAAGTGGCCGCCGCCGTCGACGACTTCAGCAGGGTCGCCTACGCCGAGCTGCTACCCGACGAGCGCAAGGGCGCCTGCGCGGCGTTCATGAGCCGCGCTTGCGCTTCTTCGAAGGCATGGGCGTGCGGGTCGAGCGCGTGATGACGGACGGCGGCCCGGCTATCGCAGCGGCGAGTTCAACGCGCTGCTCGAGTCGGAAGGCGCCCGCCATGTTTACACGAGGCCGTTCAGCCCGTGGTAGAACGGCAAGGCCGAGCGGATGAGCCGCATGCTGGCTCGGGAATGGCAGCACGGCAGGGCTCGGGAGGGCGAGGCTGACAGGGCCGAAGCCCTGCGGCCTACATCGAGCGCTGCAATTGGGATCGCCCGCACAGCGCGTGCGGGGCCTCCCTCCCATGTCGCGCATCGTCGGCGTAAACAACCTATTGGCACGCAACAGCTAGGTAACGCTTATGAATCATAAGGAAAACCAGGAAAAGGCCGAGCTTTTGATTTATGAGCAATCGTTGAAAGCTGCGAGGGCAAAAGGCGGAGAAGCGAGAAGGAATGTCGCCCGACTGTCGGGCGACGCCCGCCCATTCGATAGGCCCGATATTCTCATTACGGCCGAAGATGGAAGAAGAATGGTCGGCATAGAGCACTTCCGTGTTGACCATCATATCGGAAGGGGCAAGAAGGTTGAATCTAAGTCCGCGAGGTTCTCTTCAGATGCAGAGCGGTTTCGAACACGACACGAGGATGCAGCTCGTAGGGGCGTTTTGGCAGAAGAGGCTTACCAAGGGTTTGGCGATTTTATTAGCCGTGCGATACGGGAGCAATCGAACGCCTGCGTTGACGACATCAGCACTTCGCTCAATGCGGGGCTGTTTGGTAAGGACGGTCGCGGGCATGCGTTCAAGCTCGATGCGTATCGCGAGAGTATGATGCAGATTGACGCCAATGCCGATATCCAGCTTGGATTCCTGATCGAGCTTCATACGGATTTGCGTCAATGGTTCCTTGATGATGGATTTAAGGATGCCAGGGTATTTCCAGGTCAGTTTCCAATAAGTTGCGAAGCCTATGAGCTTCTCAAGAAAGCATCGGCTCACGTTGATTGGATTGTGCTTGCGTTTTGTCCGCTTTTCGACGATGAGGTGAGAGATGCTGCGATTGTCAGATGCTACAACGGCATGTTCGAAACGAGTGCCGCCCGACAAGGCGTAATCCAGACACCATATTTAGGCCTTGGAAAAGAAACGCCTTTCGGTAAGCAGGATAGACAAGGAGAGGTTGAGTTCGGCGTCGGAAATGACGGTGTTGATTATCTGGTCGAAAGCACGTCGGAACAGATAGACGCCATCGAGTTGTTCAACAACGCGATAAGCGGAGCCGCCGAAGCACTCAACCTGGCGCGGAAGGGAAAACCCTTTGCTGCGACGACGTCGGTTCAGCTTACCTACGACATAACAAAAGACTTCTTGAAGCACAAAAACGGGAATGTTGAGCCGCAGGATGTCCTTAAGGCAATTGGCGAAATGAATCTATCAGAGATGACCGCGCGGATGGAGAATTGGAGAAAGCGCTGGCTTGCCGATAGCGTATAGCTCAGCCTTCGATTAATGCGGGATAAGCTTTACTTCCATTCCGTCGAATACCGCCCCGTACTTTGCTGTCTTGAGGCGCGTGGAATAAAAGATGAAGTTGCAGGCGAAAGGGAGTAAACGGCAAAGGAAAAACCTCCGTCCCGATGCGGGAACGTAGGCTCGGTTATCGGGCTAACCCCAATTATTCTTACTCCGTTTATATTCAGTTGCATGGAGTGTGCGCAGCTAGTTCCAACAATACCAATTTCCGTCCAGTTGGGAATCAAATTTGGATCAGTTTTTACAAGAGGTTCGTTTTGATTGTGTCGAGGGACTTTGAGATGTCCATGAGTGCATTCTCCGCTTTAGATGCGTCGCTGCGAGAAGTGTCTGTATAACCCGATTCTCCAAAGTATTGGTGAAGCATGCTGTAGTTTTCTTTGTATGATTCTTTTCCGGAAACACTGGTGTACGAAATCGAAACCCCATACTTTGCGTCTGCCATAGTGGAATCAAGATCGAGGATCATGAGTCTAATTGATTGCCCAGGCACAATGATAGTGTTCTCGAAAAATGAGCAATCGCTGGCACCCTTTATTAGTGCTACTTTTGGAGTGATTGAGAACTGTTCTATTTTTGCGCCAGATTTTCCATTATTTTTCACAACCAAAGTGCATCTCTTGGTCTCTCGGGGAATAAAGGCAAAGTACGCGAATACGTAAGGGCGTGTTTCTTCTTTGCGCGAGATTCTCATTTCGTCGATAGACTTCTTGTTGAAATAAACAATCACAATTGTCGCGATGACGTAGGCAAACGTCAGGGCGGCCATTACAGCACCCTGATTTAGATTTAGATATTCGATTACAGAATCCATTAAGCTCCTTTATTTGACGTAAACCTTAAGTGTGCCCTGCAGTTTTAGAAGCGCAAATTTATCAGCGTTCTCTTTCTATGGAAGGAAGTTATACCTCTGGTAGTATTCCTTGCTATTGGCTCCATAAATCCGCTTTAAGGGCATCGTTGCTCTTCGTACTTTTTTGGTAGCTAGCGAAGAATACGAATTGTCATTTGTTCTCTATTAATAATCATCTCCGAGCTTGATCTATGCATCACTGATGAACGAATCGTACATCACCTTTTACATCAGAACAAAAGAAAAAGGCTATTATCCTCATATGAGAACAATAGTCTGAACTGGGGAAATAGAATCTGATGCGGTGCTAGGTGCTGCCCGTTTTACTCCCACTCAGTGGCTAATTGAATTCGAGCGTTGCCAATCCGTGTCGCATCATGCCGCCGAGGGGTTGATTCGTGCGCAATTTAGGCGAATCAGCCCCTTGATTCGCGATTTCGGGAATGACTCAATTGATTCGCAAAACCTCAGGTCGCTCTTTTAATCACTCCCGGATTTCCGCCGGGATTCGTAGCGAGTGGCTTGAAAAGGGGGGATTCAAAGGTGCCTATAGCGCAATCGTCTGGTATTGGCACGGTGGGGGACTTCTCGCCTTCATCAGTCCAAATCGTCAAGCTCCGAAAGCCTTGCGAGCTCGATGGCCGAATCGACCGCCTCTTCGAAATCGACGCCTTCCGCATAAGGTGATGCCGAGACGTAAGAGGACCAGATGCCCCGCATCATATCGGATCTTCTGACCTCGCCGAGCACGGCCTCGTAGCCGCCCATCTTGCCGAGTGAACCGCGCCTGGAGGCGGTGGCGACAACGGCTTCGTGCAGGGAATCCCGATTTATTTCGTCCGCCTTCAAACGGAGCAAAGTGTGGATGTCGTAGTAGTCGCGTCCACGCGTGTTGGCGATTCCCCGGGAAACGACCGTCTCGAGCTTTTCGGCCAACACGGTTTCGAGCGGGTACGAGAGCACCCTGACCGAGCCCTCCTCGAATATGAGCGGGTAGCGGTACTCGATGCGCCCGGGCACTATCTCGTCTCCGGTCGTGATGTCGATCTTCACGGGAGCGTCTATCTTGCCGTACCTCACGCGCAGGTGCGCGCGCCAGTTCGCGTACTCGTCGCCCTCGCGGATTGGCTCGATCCGCTCGAAGGAGTATTCCATGCCGTCGGCGACGTCCACGGCGCAGATGGCGGCGACGGCCTCGCTCACCGTGTCTTCGTCCATATCCATGCCTATCACCGTCGTGTCCATGTCCATGGTGGTCCTCTGTGCGACGCCGGTCATCGAGGAGATGAGGAGGCCGCCCTTCAGAACGAACGCCTCGGCGTAGCCGCTCTTTCCGAGCCGCACCAAAAGATGCTCGAACAGGTACATTTGCAGGAGTTCCTGAGGCTTCAGGTTGCTTTTCTTGGCCAGGGCCTTAATTTTGCCCTTGAGGCTTGCATCGCTTCTCATCATGTGAGCACCTCCAAATACATCCTGAACTCTTTCTCGACGCCGAGCGCGTTGCACATCCGTGCGAGCTTAGGCAGGTCGGCGCCTTTCCTTTTGAAATAATCCGCGACCGCGTCGCGGACGAGCTGGGGGTCCGCTCCTTCGGAAACTCTCTGCGAAATGAGATCGGCTATGGCCCGTTCGGCGCAATAGGCTTTCACAGTACCCCCTCCTGGGGACTTTGCCTTAACGATGCCGAGTTCGTAGAGCTCGGGAGAGAGACGGTGGATTTTCGTATTGGGATATTCTTGGGTAAGGCCACGCGGGTTGTAGCCGCGTGGGACGGTGACATCGATTGCGGCGGGAACCCTGTCGGAAAGGCCGGCGAGGTACAGCGCGCTTCCGTGCGATAGCACGCATTTGGTCCATCTGTAGGATATCGCTGCGAACTCGTCATCGAAGACTTCGGGCAGACAGTACACGCCCCGGGTAAGCTTGTCTATAGCGCCCGATTCAAGGGCGTAGGAAATCGAGCCCGGCAGAAAGCCCGCTTTCGCGATTTGCGCCGCGCTTGCGATGCCGCCCGAGTCTTCTACGAATTCGGCTATCTCCTCGCTTCTGCTCATAGCCCTCCTTTTGATTATTAGACACGAATTGTAGCTTAAATGTGTCCAATAATCAAAAAAAGAAGATCATGGCCATCAGGCAAAGACGCCTGGCAAGACGCTATTCCTGTAAAAACAAATTTGGGCCTGGTGACTTGAATCAGCGGTCATCCCGGGCCCATCGATGCGTATCGTATACGCCCTTGTTAGATTTGGCAATCTCGTGCTAAACACCGCAACGCTATAGGATTAGCCGGTCAAGCAGGAAGCCGTAGCGCCCGATGCTCCCGTTTTTGGTGAATTCGATAAGGTTCGCAGCAGAAAAATCAACATCGTCCGGGATCTCGTTTTCGACAATTATGACCTGGCAGTTTCCGCATTGGTCGAGCATGTACGAAAGCATCGAGCTCTTCATACCTTCGGCAACGCCTTCCTGCTTGCTTTCTTTCAGGGAGAGAATTGGCGAGTCAAGAATGAGCATTCGCGGTGCATGTTTGCCGCATTCGTCAAGGTATTTCATCAACACGAATGCGAATATCGAATTCAAGAAACCCCTGTAGCCTTTCCCTTCAGACTTCTTGTCCTTTCCGTTCACGGTCACGTCGAAGGTCGTGCGATTGAGACCGGCAAACCGGAAATCGGGGTAACCGCATCGTTCCACAGCCGACGAGACGCGATCACTCAGATCATCGAAAACGTCGTCGCGGAACAGCTTCTTTGCGTCATATTTAGGAGCATCGACTTCTCGTTGCATTTCGAGATAAATGTCCTGCCCGTACTCTTCATTGAGGGATTCAAGTATTTCGATTTCAGCCTGGAGAGAACTCGCTGTTTTATACGCTTCCAGTATTTCGCTCAAATTGTCATAGTCAGGTTTCAAGACGTCCTCGATTTGAGCCATGAGGTCATCTCGCTGCCCCTCTAATTCAGCAAGCCTACTAAGCTCAGCTTCAAAATCGCTATGCGTTTCGCCTAAAACCGAATCAAGATCCCGCAACTGAGCGGCGACTTTGACCTTCTCAGCTTTGCAGGCTTCTTCGTACGAAGCGCATTCCTCCGCAGGAATTTCGCCGTTGCAAAATGGACACCTTTCGGCGTTATCTTCTAGTCGCTTGTCGCCATCTAAGATGAAATCCAGTCTATTCATGTCCGATTCGTATTGCGACTTCAGTTGGCCGTAGCGCTCTTCCAAAGAACCGAGTTGGCTGATTCGGGATTGGGCTTGCACGATGCCCGTGAATATCGATTCCGCCTCCCGCTTGGCGCTGCTGAGCTTTTCGGAGACGTCGGCAAGTTCCCGAGCCAAAGCCTTCTCGTCGATTGGCTCGGCTGGGAGAGCGTCCAGTTGTGACCGAATCTCTTTGATCCTCATCGAAAGAGGCTCTCTTCTTTGGGCGATGTAGGATCGAACGGCTTCCGATTTCGCTAACACTATCTTCTTGTCTTCGACCTGCAATTCCTCTAATCCGCCCTCGTAGGCTAGGTATGCCAAGGTGTTTAGGTTTAGGGTTATGCTGCTATATCCGGGGTTGTCGATAATTGTTCTCTCGCTAAAGATGTGGTCCTCTTTTAGGCAGAACTGATGGAAGAAGACTCGCCAAGATAAAGCGGCGCTTTTTCCGGCCTGGCTGCTTATAATCTTCACCTCGTCTTCAATGCCGATCAATCTGAGGAGCAGATTCTTGAAGTCGATTCTGTCGGATTTCTTTCCGCCGCTTTTGACGCTGTAGTTTCCCGACGGCATCACGTCGCTGTTCGAGCTAACGACGACCTTGCTCGCGGCCTTCTCGTTGCCGTCGTCGTCGCATTCTACAGAGCGGGCGATCGACACCTCGTGTCCGCAGTCATCCCTTAGCTTCATCTGGAAATCGCTATAGCCGGCTTTACCTTGATTCGCGGGACATCCGTCGCCCCCGAACAGGTAGTCGATAATCTTCACAATCATTGACTTTCCCGTATTGGAGGGCCCGTACACGATGTTGACTCCCTGCCGGAATCGAATGGCGGATGTGCGTACGTTTCGCCCGGATGCTGTTATTTCGCTGATATAGAAGCCGCCCATAGGTCATCATCCCCCAATTGCGTCTTTCCGATTTTCAACATGCGCGAAAATCGATTCGACTCCGTTCGCCCGAACGTAGTCGAATGCGCTCGTAACTGTGTCGCTGTATTCTTCCGCGTATTTCGCATCGATCGAGCAAGCGAACGCCTGTCCTTTTGAGGAAAGCCGATACAAGAAGCCCTCTTCGCTCGTAAAAGGAAGAACATAGCCCTTCTTGACGAGCATTCTCAACCCTCTGTCGACAAGTTCCTTTCTTGCGGCAAGCTCGCAGTGCATGAATCGATTGTCCCCGTTTGCGTTATGGCTTGAAAGCGAGAATGCTTTTCCGTAAGTCGCGAGGAAGTCGATTGCCTGAATGGATGTCGCGTCCAAATCTTCAGGCACGACGCTTAGCAGCATCGCAACCCTCAAGGCGGTTTCGAACGGCGTGTTGAAAACCCTATACGTCGTCATCGAGCCACCCCCTAATCCTCTCATCGTTAACGAGGATGTGGCATATTCCTTTCTTTTCAGAATTGCCTATCCAAGAAGTATCGTGGGTCGCAAAGCACTTGTCCGCGCTTATCTGAACCGATTGCTTCAAGGTGTGTCTGAGGCGATCCATTCCCGAGTCGTACTCGCACTCATATGTATCGATGACGCCATCGTAAACCTCGTCTTCGAGTGCGCGGAACTGGTCCTCATCGGGTCCCTCGTACGCATCACGAAGCCCCCGCCTCAATGCTTCGGCGGCATAGTAATCGAATCTTTGCCTTTTGAAGTGCTTTTGATGACTCGGGTAGGAATCGATATTCAATGGACCGATAGAGTGGGTGCCTTCGATCTCTCCGTAGACTCTCATCAGCGCATCAACATACGGCATTTCTTGAGGTTCTATGTCAGGTGGGACAGGGGGTCTGGGCAGAGGTCTGTCCTTGCGAGAAGGCTCAGTTTTGCGCTCAGAAACGCTTTGGGGCGCACTGTTCGGCCATGCAAGGGATTCAAGAAAGGCATCGGCCAGGAGCTTGGCGACCGTCCCGCTTTCCGCAAGATCCGCCATCTTTCTTTTCGTTTCGCTTGAGCAGGCTGAGTCGCGAACAAGCGACAACATATTGAATTGAAGCTGCTCTATCTTGCTGGAATTGAGTTTCGGTATAACCATCTTCGCAAAAGACTCCTCGATGGTCGAAAGAACCCTGCGATCTTGGCGAGCTTCCCGAATCACACGCTGGATATTCATCTTGCCGGTTTTAATCTTGCTCGCATTCCCCGAATCAATGTAGAAGGGGTCCCCGTTTCGGTTAAGCACCTCTGCCGGCGTGGTTACGAAGCCGAAAAGAAGATTGATGAGCTCTTGATCGCTCACTTTTCCATTCCAGGCATCTTTGAGGAAGCAATAATAGCTTGCGAACGAGATTCCGTTCTCCTTTGGAAGGCATATTTCTTTACGTCCTCTTGCCAAATTCTCACCAACTTTGCACCAAAACCACTACAGCGACTTTAGTGCCCTTGTTCCATAAACTGATCCCCGTAATCACGTTTAACGCAGGTCATTACTCAATTTGTAATTTTAACAAATTGTCAATAGCTTTACTTGAGCACTTATAGCGTACGCATGTTCGTCTATTAGATCGAAAAAAGCGGATGACTCTGCTGCAAACGCGCATTGCCAAACACTCGCGAGATTAGCCAAGCCGTCAATTAATTCGCAATAGCGAACTGCGCAGTTCGCGACCTTGTATCGAGAAAGGCCGTGAACATCATGTCCAAAGAAACAAATAAGAACATCAAAATCATCATTCCGTCCTCGATCGACGACGAAGGCGCGCACATGCCCGTTATCCCACAACTGCGCGAGCCCACGCTCATGCAGGATGCGTGCCAGCCTGACCAGGCAGTAAAACTGCTGTGCATAAGCAAGCCGGGTCCCTACGAGCTTGTTGATTTAAAGCGGCGCAACCCGCTACCCATGTGCAACTACGGGTCCGATAAGCGCGTGTTGTTGCACTGCGACCACTCATTGGAAATAACGCATGATATACGGATTGAGTTGCCTAAGGATTCTGTAAGGGTTCATAAAAGATGCGAGAAAATAAGAAAACGGAGGTCTGCAAAGCAAATATTATTGAAGCCAGCAGTTAGGATAGCGATTTCAGCAATAAAGATACTAATATCCCAAATCATTCGATACTCAATCGAATGGTTATTAGAATAAAGGGTAAAGCTCTTGAAAACTGGGGTCACGATGGCCCCAGTTGCTGTATGACAGATAGTCGTAGGGTAACTTGTAGGTTTCCTATTCCCGACCCCGTGAATGGGAATAACGTCTCGTCTATCTGGTCTCCTCTTTTATCTTTTCTCTGGACGTAATGACATTCTACGGTACCCAGCGGTCGTTTGCTGGGACTGAGTCGGCACAATGACCGAAACTCAAATGAAACTCAGGGGCGTTGAGTTTCATTTTGTCCCAGTAAAAACTCTCTGGAAAACGCGAATTTCACCCTTTTCCGTTATCACCTGCAAACCACCAGCGCTTATTCACTCGGGATAAATCCTTACTCCCATTCCTCCGAATACCGGGGCTATAGGACAAAAAGGGCTTCGGACTAAATGCTGGACATTTTGCTAGCTTATCACGATGCTCCTTGATGGAAAGGCCTCCGAGCGAGGCCTTGATTCTCTCCTCGTTGTAGAAGACCAGATAGTTCTCGATCGCTCCTTTCGGGGCGGCTTCGGTTTCCCGTCGGATGCCGTAGTGCATCCCCCGTCTTCATCCTCCCGAAGAAGCCCTCGCACGCGGCGTTGTCGCCGCTGTTCCCCTTGCGTGACATCGAGCGCCTCATTCGCTGGCCCTCTAGTTTTTCTATCCACATGCCGCCCCGGTAATGGCCGCCGCGGTCGGTGTGAACGATAGGCCGACGACCCTCGTCGCGAAGGGTCGCTATTCCCTCGTCGATCATACGCTCGACGAGGGAATTGTCTGGACTGTCGGATACGGCCCGGGAAACCACCTTCCCGTCGAAGCAATCGATGACGGGGCTGAGGTACAGCTTCCCGTCCGCGGCGGAGAACTCCGTGATGTCCGTGAGCCAGAGCTCATTGGGGGACTCCGCCTTGAACCGTCTCTTGACGAGGTCGTCTACGGCGGGGGTTATCGATCGTGTGCCGAATGTTGGTGTAAGGGGCCGCTTCCCTGACCGTAGAAAGCAGGAAGCGGTTATCGCCTAGAATCTTAATTGCTAAAGTTAGGATTCGTGGAAAGGCAATAACCGCATATGGACAAGATACACGAGATTGCGGGCGACGGCGCCCTGATGCCGAGATTCGACGACGGCATGGTGAACATGGCCGAGCTCGTAAGGGTGATGGCCGAGTCGCTCGTCAACGAGGTCATGGACGCCCAGGCCGACGAGGCGTGCGAGGGCGGCAACCAGCGCAACGGCTACCGCGAGCGCAAGCTCGTCACCAGCGTCGGCACCATCAACCTCAGGATCCCGAAGCTGCGCGCCGGAAGCTACTTCCCCGAGGACCTCATCGAGCGGTACTCGCGCGTGGACCGCGCGGTCATCGCCGCGGTGTCCGAGATGGTGGCCAACGGCGTGTCCACCAGGAAGGTGAAGCGCGTGGCGCAGACCATGGGCATAGACCGCATGAGCGCCAGCCAGGTGTCGAGGATATGCTCGTCGCTGGACGAGTCGGTCGCCGACCTGCGGGAACGCGACCTGTCAGACGTCACCTACCCCTACATCTGGCTCGACGCAACCTACATCAAGTGCAGGGACGCGGGCCGCGTGCAGTCGACCGCGCTGGTCACCGCCATCGGCGTCGGCTCGGGCGGGTACAGGCGCCTTCTGGGGCTCGACGCCATCGACACCGAGTCCTACGACGGCTGGAAGTCGTTCCTGCTGTCGCTGCGCGCACGCGGGGTCGACGGCGCGATCTGCGTCACCAGCGACGCCCACGAGGGCCTCAAGCGCGCGATCCAGGAGGTCTGAATCTGCCCCGATTTCGTTGACAGGTACTAAGCCGCCTTCGGGCGGCTCTCTTCCATCTGCTTTCTCTCGAGCTCCTCGGGGCTGAGCCAGCCAAGCGCGGAGTGAATCCTGATCCTGTTGTAGAAGCATTCTATGTACTCGAATATTTCAAGCGCAGCCTCCTCTCTGCCGGAGAAGGTGCACGCGTGCACGCACTCCGCCTTGATGACCCCCATCAAGGATTCCGTCACGGCGTTGTCCCACGGGCTCGAAACCGACCCCATGGACGGCACGATGCCGTTTTCCTCCATGGTCTTGCCGATGAGCAGCGACGCATGCTGGCTCCCGTGGTCCGAATGATGGAGGCAGCCCCTCTCCGGGCCCCTGCGCGCTATCGCCATCTTGAGCGCGTCGTCGGCCAGCTCCGCGGCCATCCCGGGGGCCATGGACCAGCCCGCGATCTTGCGCGACCACGCGTCCATCACCGCCGCCAGGTACAGCCAGCCCTGATGGGTCCTGACGTGCGTGATGTCGGCGAACCGCGCCTTGTTCGGGCCGTCTGCGCTGAAATCGCGCTTCGCCAGGTCGGGGGCCGACTCGCTCTTGGAGGCGCGCTTTTCCTTCTCGGGGCTCTTGGCGCAGCGCCTGGTCACACCGCGCCGGCCGTTCTCCCGCATTATCCTGGCCACGCGCTTTCGCGAGACGCGCTCGCCGTCGCGCTTCAGGGCCCGGAAGACCTTCGGCGAGCCGTAGATGCGACGGCTGGCCTCGTAAACCTCAAGTATCTTCGCCGCGAGCTCTGCGTCGCGAAGCGCGTGCTCGGAGGCGGCTGACTTGCGGTGCGCGTAGTATCCCTGCCTGGTGACTTCCGGCGCCGAGCACGGCTCCGACACCGAGTACTGGCAGCCGAACGCCGCGATGAACTCGAACTTAGCCTTCTTCACAGAGTCTTGCTCGCGAAGAAGGCGCTGGCTTTTAAAAGGATCTCGTTCTCGCGCTTCAGCCGCTCGTTCTCCCTTCGCAGCTTGCGCAGGTCCCCTGCCGTCTGGAACGGGTTCTGCGATTCAGGATCGCTCTCGGCCCTCTGGTCCGCCTGCTTCACCCGGCTGGAAAGCGAGCCGGGGTCGACGCCCAGCCCTCGCGCCGCCTCCGCATAGGCGGCGTCGGATTTTTTGTACAGCTCCACAGCCTGCTGCTTGAACTCCGGTGTGTACTTGGGCGTACCGGCCATGATCTCCGCCTTTCATCCTTTCCGAAATCTCATCGGAAAACGGAATTGCAAGTGTCAACCAATCTGGGGCAGATTCAGTCTTCCCGGGCGCCGCGTGGCAGCGCTGCATCGTGCATCTGATGCGCAGCGCCGCCGGCAACGCGCCGACCAGGCGGAAAAAGGGCGCCGTGCTGGGCATCCTGAAGGCCGTGTTCGCCGAGCGCGACCCCGAGCTCGTGAGGGAGCTCTACCAACTCGCCACCGCCCAGATAGAGCGCTTCTGCCCCAAGGCGGCC
>ERZ825896.870-NODE-870-length-36926-cov-7.657698_pt1 | contig 36926 bp, 30 predicted proteins | sample MGYA00519858_ERZ825896 | MGnify/ENA primary metagenome ERZ825896 (study PRJEB31778, sample SAMEA3449214) | human gut metagenome | biome: human gut; feature: human-associated habitat; material: faeces | place: United Kingdom | collected 2010/2012 ...
AATATTACTTTCATATTTACACAACCTTTCATTTTTAAGTTTTTTATATTTAGTACATATAGTTTACACTATTTTTGCATTTTTTTCAATAAAAAATTAATATACTAATTGTAAATTCAAAAACAACATTATTATGAAGATTTTCAAAATACTTACACAATAATGTTGTTCTTTTATTTTTACTATAACTTATTTTTTATAATTTATTATATTTAATATTTTATTCCATAATCTTTTTAATATAGATTCTTTTTGTAATAGTTTTTTATCATTTATAATCTCATCAATTTGTTTTATTTGTTTATTTAGTTTTCTTTTTTCTCTTGTTTTTTCTGAAACAGATTATCAATGCTGTATTTTTCTTTAATTTCCGCCTCATATTTCAATTCATTGTCATCTAATAATTTTGAAAATTCCTTTTTTTCTTCTTCTGTACTCCAATAATTCAAGTACATAATTCCTAATAAGTTTTTTGTTTCTTCTTTTAAATTTAAGTCTTTCAATTTTTTAGAAAAATCAATTTTAGGAATATATGTTTCAGATTTATTTTCATTTAAAAATTCTAAAAAATTTTGAGGCACCTTCATAGTATAAGTTTTGTCAATATGTTTCAAAATTTCAAGAGTTTCTGTAATTCCATTTCTTAATTTTTCATTTGTCATTTACTTTCTCCTTCAAATCTTTCAGTTTCTTCTTTATTTTTCATTGTTTCTTTGATTTCAGATACTGTTTGTTGTATGCTCTCTCTTCTAATTGAAGTATCTTCCTCCACCATTTCTTTTATATCATTTGTAAAATTCGTTTCTTTTTCATCTTGATAAATATTTTCCCAAACTAAATCTTCAACTTCATTTAACAAATAGTCATAATCTTCTTTATTAGTTTGTTTATCTTCAATATCTAATGAATATTCTGATATTATTTGATTCTTTAATTGTTTTATTCTTTTAGCTATTTCTTCCTTAGGTATAATTTCTTTTTCATTATTTTCATCTCTAAAATATATTTCTTTCCATGATGAATCATACCATTCTCCATCTTTCAATACTTCCATTAGAATAGCTTCATCTGCAAAATCCGCTGCTCCTTTATTTTTCATATTAACAAATCTATTGTTTCCAACTAGTTTGGTATTTGGTAATATTGTTTCATATATACCAATTTCTTCCCCTTGATTATATATAGTATTTAAATCATAATCTGTTATAAGAAAATCATCAACGGAATTTCCCTCTCCGTCAATAAATCCTTCCCTTAAAATTTCTTCTACATCTTCTTTACTTATTGACCAATGGCATGTTCCGGAATTATATTTTTTATCGTTCCAAAATATCCAATATTTATCTTTAACTAATTTTTTTGATATCTCCTCCATATTTTTTACCTCCCTAGTAATTATCACACAAAGGATTTATTTTTGCAATACTTCTTGAGATTTTTTTACTTTTTTAAAGCAAAGCTAACTGCATCTTTTTATATTTATTATTTTATCTGCTAAGTTTTATATTTTCTTCCATATTTCCTCCTTTTTAAGTATTATAGCATAAATTAAAAGTTAATTTTGTCGAATAATAATTTATGAAATAAATTTTCTATGCAATATAACTTTCTTAATATATAAAATAGTCAAAGGAGAATATCTCCAATGACCTTTAATTTTCTATTTCTGTAAAATATTCATTAATACGAATAATTAATTCTTGTTTTACCTCTTCCATCGTCATTCCTTCAACTTGAGCTCCTGCAAGAGTTATATGTCCACCTCCGCCAAGTTTTTCCAATATAACTTGTACATTTATATCACCTATAGAACGACCACTAATTGTTATTTTATTTCCAACATCTCCTAAAACAAATGATGCAGTAACATCACTAATTGTCAAAAGTTCATCTGCTGCTTTTGCACATAATAATCCAACATCTTTTGGGTTTGCATTATCACAAATAGCTATTGCAATAGTATCATTTACTATTTCTGCTTTTTTAACAATATCAGCAATTTTATTAAAAGATTCTAAATCGCTCTGGAACCATTTTTTAACACGAATTATATCAACTCCACATTTTCTTAAATATGCCGCTGCCTCAAATGTACGTACTCCTGTTTTAAATGTAAAGTTTTTTGTGTCCATCATAATTCCTGCATATAGTACTTCTGCTTCTATTTTCTTTAATTTAGTTGTAACTTGTGTATATTGTAATAGCTCTGTTACAAGCTCTGCTGCAGAAGACGCATATACCTCGTGGAATGTAAGTATGCTTTTTGTAATAAAATCTGGACTTCTTCTATGATGGTCTATTATAGCTATTTGATTTGTTTTTTCTAACAATTCAGGTGCTTCAACATAGCTTGTTTTGTGAGTATCTACCACTATTAATAATGTTTTTGGTGTTATTTTTTCTTCTGCTACTTCTTTGTTTATTATAACATCTTTGTATTCTTCATCTTCGTCTAAGCTTTTTTGTATATTTCCAAGTGCCATTGTGTTTGTATTTGCAACTATATATGATGGCTTTCCTAGGTTTGTTGCTAATCTATACATTCCTATTGCAGAACCTAGTGCATCTATATCTGCATTTACGTGTCCCATTATCATTACTTGGTCATTTTCCTGTATTAATTCTTCTAAGGCGTGTGCAACAATTCTAGCTTTTACTTTAGTTCTTTTTTCCACTTCTTCTACTCTTCCACCAAAGAATTGATATTTTCCATTTTGCCTAATTGCTGCTTGGTCTCCACCACGTCCTAATACAACATCCATTGTGTTTAATGCTGATTGATATTTTTCTTTGTCTGTTTCGCCCTCATTTGATATTGCTATACTTAAAGTAAGCTGTGCTCTTCCTTTTATGTTGATATCTTTTATGGTATCAAGTATATTAAATTTATTTTCTTTTATTTTTTCTAGATATTTTTGCTCAAATAAATATACAAATCTATCTCTATCTGATTTTACAACTATTCCTTCTGTTTCGCTTGTCCAGTCATATATTGCTTTTTCTATTTCTGCAATTATTCCTGGTCTTATGTCCATATCTATTGATTGCATGGTTTCTTCGTAGTTGTCTATCATTATTATTCCAACACAACTTTTTGAATCATTGTATTCTTTTTGAAGTTTTAGATTGTCTGTTTCATCAATAAAGTATAAAATCATCATATATTTATTTTCTCTTTTTCTTTCATGATTTCCAGACTTTACAAACTCTCCAAGTATTTTGTAAGTTTTGTTTTCTATTTTTAAACTTCTTATTATTGATTTGTCTTTTTTATCTTCTCTTGCATTTATTTCTGTGTTTATGTTATCTAATAAATCACTTATATATCCATTTATATCTATATTTGCAAATTCTGATACAAATTTTGTACTTCTCCATACTATGTTTCCATCTGTTTCGACTATTATTAATGGAATTGGTGAATATATTAAACTGTTTTTTGCAGCTGAATTTACATTTAGTGTTAGGTCTTGTAAGTGCTGTGATATTTCACTTTTTCTCTTGTTATTTGCAAAATATGTGTATCCTAAAATTGCTATAAATAGTATTATTGCTGGTATTATGAATTTTGGATTTTGCGTACATATTGCTACTAATAAAATGAATATAATTACTAGATATATCTTCGTTCTTGATACTAAACTATCAAATAATTTTCTATTACTACTTTGCAAAATAATTTCTCCTTTATTTTCAAATACATATATTTTACCGCAATTTATGTGATTTGTCAAATTTCCTTGACTTTACGTACATCTGTGATATAATTTACACATTACATAAAGAGAGGAGAAAACTTATGTCTTACAATTTTAAAAATATAGAAAAAAAATGGCAAAACAAATGGGAAAAAGAAGGAACATTTAATGCCAAAACTGACTACAATATGAAAAAATGGTATGGTTTAATAGAATTTCCATATCCATCAGGACAAGGTTTACACGTAGGTCATCCACGTAGTTATACTGCAATAGATATAATTGCAAGAAAAAGAAGATTACAAGGATATAATGTTTTATATCCTATTGGATTTGATGCATTTGGACTTCCTGCAGAAAATTATGCAATTAAAACAAATGTACATCCAAAGATTACAACAGCAAAAAATATAGCTCATTTTACAGAACAATTAAAATCATTAGGATTTTCATTTGACTGGTCAAGAGTTGTTGATACAACAGACCCTAATTACTATAAATGGACACAATGGATTTTCATTCAATTATTTAAAAAAGGATTAGCATATAAAGCTACAATGCCAATTAACTTCTGTACAGGTTGCAAGGTTGGATTAGCAAACGAAGAAGTTGTAAATGGTGTTTGCGAAAGATGTGGAAGTCCAGTCGTTCAAAAAGAAAAATCCGAGTGGATGCTTAAAATTACAGAATATGCCCAAAGGTTAATTGATGATTTAGATGATGTTGACTTTTTAGATAAAATAAAAACTCAACAGCGTAACTGGATAGGAAGATCAGAAGGAGCTGAGGTTAAATTTAAAATAGCAGATTCTGACGAAGAACTTACTGTTTACACAACAAGACCAGACACACTATTTGGTGCAACATATATGGTTATTGCTCCAGAACATCACTTAATACAAAAATTGGCTGATAAAATTTTGAATCTAGAGGAGATAGAAGAATACAAGAAAAAAGCAGCTTTAAAATCTGATTTTGAACGTTCAGAAATCAATAAAGACAAAACAGGTGTTGAAATAAAAGGAATAAAAGCAATAAATCCATTAACAAACAAAGAAATTCCTATTTGGATTTCAGATTATGTTTTATCAAGTTATGGAACTGGTGCTATAATGGCTGTACCTGCACACGATTCAAGAGACTTTGAATTTGCAACAAAATTCAACTTACCAATTGTTCAAGTTGTAAAATCAAATGATGATGTAAAAGTAGATTTAAGTAAAGAGGCCTTTACAGATGTTGCAACTGGTGTTCTTATAAATTCTGGATTTTTAGATGGATTATCTGTTACAGACGCTAAAAAGAATGTTATAGAGTACCTAGAAGAAAATAAAATTGGTTCTAAAAAAGTAAATTATAAACTTCGTGATTGGGTATTTTCACGTCAAAGATATTGGGGAGAACCAATACCAATGGTTTACTGTGAATGCTGTGGATGGCAACCAATAGATGAAAAGGATTTACCACTTACACTTCCAGAAATAGATGACTTTAAACCAGGTGAAAATGGAGAATCACCACTCGCAAAACTTGATGATTGGATAAACACAACTTGTCCAAAATGTGGAAAACCTGCAAAACGTGAAACAGATACAATGCCTCAATGGGCTGGTTCATCTTGGTATTTCCTAAGATATATGGACCCACATAACAATAATGAATTAGCATCAAAAGAAGCTTTAAATTATTGGGGTCAAGTTGACTGGTATAATGGTGGAATGGAACATACAACTCTTCACTTATTATATTCAAGATTCTGGCATAAATTTTTATATGATATTGGTGTTGTTCCAAACAAAGAACCATATGCAAAAAGAACTTCACATGGTATGATTTTAGGAACAAATGGAGAAAAAATGTCAAAATCAAAAGGAAATGTTATTAACCCAGATGATATCGTAAATGAATTTGGTGCAGATACCTTTAGAGTTTATGAAATGTTTATGGGACCATTTGACCAAACAGCTGCCTGGTCTATGGACAGTATTCGTGGATGTGGCAAGTTCCTAGACAGAGTTTGGAATATGCAGGAATTTTTAGTTGATGGTAATGAATTTACTCCTGAAACCGAAAAAATGATGAATAAAGCTATTAAAAAAGTTTCTAATGATATTGAAGAAATGAAATTTAATACTTGTATTTCTACTTTTATGACAATGGTTAACGAATTTTATAAATTAAAGAGAATTAACAAAGCTGAATTTAAAACATTTTTAACTTTATTAAATCCTTTTGCTCCTCATATTTCTGAGGAATTGAATAAATTGATAGGATTTGAAGCTGATGTTGCGTCATACAGTTGGCCTGAATTTGATGAAGCTAAAACTATTGATGATGAAATTACTTTACCTGTTCAAATTAATGGTAAACTTAAAGCTAATATTACTATTTTATTAGATGAAGATGAAGCTTCTGTTAAGGAAAAAGTCCATAATGCTATTGAAAGTAAGCTTGATGGTAAAAATATTGTTAAGGAAATTTATGTTAAGAATAAAATTTATAATGTTGTTGTGAAATAAATTTTGTAAAAGCCTGTAATTTTAATGTTACAGGTTTTTATTTACATAAATTCATTACGAATTTTTTCCGTTTGCGTCACTTTTTCGTAATAGATTTATGTCAAAAAAGAAGCAAATCAATAACTTGCTTCTTTCTCATTTTATTTTTCTTCTAAATCTAATTTAATATGAACATCTTTAAGTTGCCCATCAGATACTTTTGAAGGAGCCCTCATAAGTAAATCTCTAGCCCTCTTATTTTTAGGGAATGCAATAACTTCTCTAATATTACTTGAATCTTCAATAAGCATAACCATTCTATCAATTCCAGGTGCAGCACCAGCATGTGGTGGAGTTCCATATTGGAATGCATTATATAAAGCTCCAAATTTTGTTTTTACATCTTCCTCTGTATAACCTGCTATCTCAAAAGCTTTTACCATTATTTCCGGATTATGATTTCTAACCGCTCCAGATGCCATTTCGTATCCATTACATACTAGGTCATATTGATATGCTAAAATGTCTAGTGGATTCATATTTTCTAATGCTTCCATTCCACCTTGTGGCATTGAAAATGGATTATGGCAGAAGTCGATTGTTCCTTCATCAGATAATTCATACATTGGAAAATCTACTATAAAGCAGAATTTGTAAACATTTTTTTCTATTAAATCTAAACGTTTTCCAAGTTCTATTCTAACAAGTCCTGCTATTTTTTGAGCTGTTTTAAATTCATCTGCTATAAAGAACATACTTGCATTTTCTTTTAAACCATAGTTTTCTTTTAAATTTTCTACAATTTCAGGTGTTATAAATTTTGCAATTCCACCTTCTAGTTCACTTTCATCATTTAATTTTGTCCAAGCTAAACCTTTAGCCCCACATTCTTCAACTGCAAATTCTCCCATTTTGTCAAAGAATTTTCTTCCTTGATTTGCTCCTTCTGGCACTATTATAACTTTTATAGTTTTGTCTTTAAATGCGTTAAATTCTGTATTTTCAAAAAGAGATGTTACATCTTGAATTATTAGTGGATTTCTTAAATCTGGTTTATCAATTCCATATTTTTCCATAGCTTCTTTATATGGTATTTTTATAAATTCACCTTCATCTACTTTCCAGTCTGTAAATTTCTTAAATACAGATGGTACAACATCTTCAATTACTTTAAATACATCTTCTTGAGTACTAAATGCCATTTCAAAATCTAATTGATAAAATTCGCCTGGTGCTCTATCTGCTCTTGGGTCCTCATCACGGAAACATGGTGCTATTTGATAATATTTGTTAAATCCAGATACCATAAGTAATTGCTTAAATTGTTGTGGTGCTTGTGGAAGTGCATAAAATTCTCCTGGATTTAGTCTACTTGGTACTAAATAGTCTCTTGCTCCTTCTGGTGATGAATTTGCTAATATTGGTGTTTGAATTTCGAAAAATCCCAATTCATCCATTTTATCTCTAAATGCTTTTAATATTTTTGAGCGAAGTAAAATATTTTTATGTAATTTTTCGTTTCTTAAATCTAAAAATCTATATTCAAGTCTTAAGTCTTCTCTTGCTTCAACTTCTGAATTTATTTCAAATGGTAATTCCGCTTTACATTTTCCTAAAACTTCTATTTTGTTAGCAATTACCTCAATATCACCTGTTGGCATTTTAGGATTTTTGCTTGTTCTTTCCACAACTTTTCCTTCTATATGAATACAGCTTTCTTTTACAAGTTCTTTTGCTTGCGCTTGTAGACTTTCATCATTTATTACTATTTGTGTTATTCCATCTTCATCTCTTAGGTCTATAAATACCATTCCACCTAAATCTCTTATTTTTTGTATCCAACCAGCTAGTTCTACTGTTTCTCCTACATTTTCAATTCTTAGTTCTCCTAAATTCTTTGTTCTGTACATATTATCCTCCTTTTAAATATATTTTCGTATTAAACTTCTACTCAATCGGAAAGCCTGCCACAAATAATATATAACTAATTACTATAAAAAATCCCAATTCCAAACCTATAATACTAAGACTTTCTTTTATTAAAATTTCTTTTCTTATTTTACAAACTATAAACCAAATCATAGTTAAAATTAACATTATAAATAAAGATATTTGTGCACTTTTTAGTGATATTTTAACTCCATCTCTAATTAGACATTCAGAAATAGTCATTTTAGAAGTAGTATCAATAGGTTGTATTACTTCATTACTTTTTGAACTTATATCATCTTTAATGTAAGCATTTTCCTCATTGCTTTCTTCTTTTAATTTTATATATTCAATTGTTATTTGATATATTGTTAAAACTAAAAATATAATTACTGTTAATGCAATTATTATTTGCATTCCTTTTCTGGCATTTTTACTTTTCATAAACATCCCCCTTAGATATCTCCTGCTCCAAGAATAACTCTACACAAATGGAGCAAAGTATTCATCTATTGCATTTTCTAACTCCTTTTTATCATCAATTCCATTTACCCTAACTCTAAAATTACTAGAATTAGGCAAATTCTTACTATAAGCTGCCAAATGTTTTCTAAATTCTTTTATTGCAACATCTTCGCCTTTTTCTTTTACTAAAAAATTCAAATGTTCTTTTATTATTTTTAATTTTTCATCAGATGTTATTTCCGGTAATTTTTCGCCTGTTTCTAAATAATATTTTATTTTTTTAAATATCCAAGGATTTCCCATAGATGCTCTTCCTATCATTATTCCATCTACACCAGTTTTCTCAAACATTTCTTTTGCGGATTCTTCATCTACTACATCGCCATTTCCTATAACTGGTATATTTACAGATTCTTTTACTTTTTTTATTATTTCTAAATCTGCCTTTCCAGAATAATATTCTGCTCTTGTTCTTCCATGTATTGCAATTGCTGAAATTCCAGCTTGCTGGGCTATTTTGGCAATTTCAGTTGCTACAATATGTTCGCTGTCCCATCCTTTTCTAAATTTTAGTGTTACAGGTACTTTTGATTTTTTTACAACTGTTTCCATTATGTCTTTTGCTTTTTCTAGATCTAATAGAAGCTTACTTCCATCACCATTTTTTACAACTTTTGGTGCAGGACATCCCATATTTATATCAATTATATCTGCTAAATTAGATACATATTTTGTAGCATACTCAAAAGCCTCTAAATCTGAGCCAAATATTTGAATACTTACTGGTCTTTTTTCGCCTTCGAGATTCATTAACTTTTTTGTTTTTTCATCTCCATAAAATATTGCTTTTGAACTTACCATTTCTGTGCATACAAGCCCAGGCTCAAATTTTTCACATATTAGTCTAAATGGCAGGTCTGTTATACCTGCCATTGGAGCTAATAAAATATTATTTTTTAATTCTACATTTCCTATTTTTAATTTGTGCAAATACATTTAACTGCTCCTAATTTTATTTTATAAATATTGTCTTTTTTCTATTTCCACTAATATTTAGAAGTAATCCAATACATATATAGCTTGTTATCATTGAACTTCCACCATAACTTATAAATAATAATGGAACTCCTGTTATTGGAAGTAGTCCTAGTGTCATTCCTATATTTTCTGCCATGTGAAATAAAAATATTCCACTTATTCCTGCTGCTATATATGAACCTAAATCATCACTTGCAGTTTTGGCAACATACAAGGATTTTGTAATTAATGTTACATAGACTAGTATTACAGCTGCTGAAATTATAAATCCCATCTCTTCTCCTACAACTGAATAGATAAAGTCTGTCGTTTTAGGTGATAGATACCCTAATTGTGTTTGGTTTCCATTTAATAATCCCATTCCTGTAAGTTCTCCTGAACCTATAGCTATTTTTGACTGTAATACATTGTATCCTGCTCCTTTTGGGTCTGATTCTGGATTTAAGAATATGTCTATTCTTGTTTTTGCATGATTTGGTAATACAAAGAAATATGCCAGCGGAAGAGCTACAACAACTAGTATTGATGCTACTATTATATATTTTTTGTCTATTCCTGATACATATAACATTAAAACTAGTGACACTAAATAAGCTGCTGCCGTTCCATAATCTGGTTGTAATATTATTAAAAATACTGGAAAAATGACTGTCAAAAGTGTTACACACAGTTTCCAAAATACATTTATTTCAAATTTTCCTCTTTCCTGTACTTTTACAATTGTAGATGATGTAAATAAAATAACGGCAACTTTTGCAAGTTCTCCTGGCTGTAATGTAAATGCTCCTATTTTAAACCAACTGCTTGCCCCATTTCTGGCTTTTGTAAACAGCACCGCTATTAGCAATATTATTGATATTCCATAAAATACCGGTGATAATTTTGCCCATACATCATAATCTACAAGCATTATTACAAGCATTATTACAATACTTACCCCAAACCACATTACTTGTTTTTTTAATTCATCAAAACCACTTGATTGTGTTGCAGAATATAAAGCTACAAAACCTACTATACTTAGTAAAAGTGCTGATATTAATATCATCCACTCCATATTTTTAAAAATTCTACTCTTCATTTTCTTTTTTCTCTTCTTTTATTTCTTCTTTATCTCTTTTTTCTGTTGTTTCCTTTTTTACTGTTTCATTTTGTTTTACTTTTTCAGTAGATTTTTCTGGCTTTTCTTCTTTATTTTCATTTTCATCTTTGTTTTCTTTTGTTTCTTCTTTTGATTCTTGTATTACTTCTTCTGTTTTTTCTTCAGCGTATGCTTCATTATTTTCATCATTTTTTTTATTTTCTGTTTCAGGCATTTTTTCTTCATTTACTGTTTTCTTTGATTCTATCTTTATTCCATTAGGTTCTAAATGATTTTCTTGATTTGTTTTACTCATTTTTCTTGTTTCATCTTTTATATTAATTATAGGAATATTTGCATATAAAGCTGGTGCTCCCTGGGTTCCATCTTCATTTGTTTCTGTAGCTAATCTTACATCCATCGCTTCTTCATCTATATCTATATATTTTTTTATTACCTCTATTATTTCTTGTCTCATTAAATCTAAAAAGTCTGCTGAAACATTTGCTCTATCTTGCATTAGTACTAAATGTAACCTTTCTTTTGCAGTGTCTTTTGAACTTGACTTTAATAATTCTCTTTTTTTACTTCTTTTAAAAATGTTTTTAATGTTTTCAAACATTTGATTCCCTCCAGTTTCCATTATTATGTAACTTAATACATTTTTATTTTTGTCTTTAGATTAGTTTATTTTTTTCCAAAGATTCTTTTTATTTTTGCCCAAAATCCTTTTTCTCTTCCAGGTATTGTAACTTCTATGTCTTCTCCTAATATTCTTTTTGCTATCTCTAAATATGCTTTTCCTGATGGAGCTTTTTTATTTTGGATAACTGGTTCTCCTTTATTCGTTTGTGTAATTATGTATTCATCATCTGGAACTACCCCTATTAGGTCTATTGATAATAAATCTACTATATCATCAACATCCATCATTTCGCCTTTTCTTACCATATTTGGTCTTATTCTGTTTATTATTAATTCTGGATTTTTTATTTCAGATGATTCTAAAAGTCCTATTATTCTGTCTGCATCTCTTATTGATGATATTTCTGCGGTTGATACAACTATTGCTCTTGTTGCTCCTGCTATCGCATTTTTAAATCCTTGCTCTATACCTGCTGGGCAATCTATAAGTATATAGTCAAATTCTTCTTTTAGTCTTTCTGTTAATTTTTTCATTTGTTCTTCATTTACTGCTGATTTGTCTCTTGTTTGGGCTGCTGGTAATAAATATAGTTCTTTGAATCTTTTATCTTTTATTAATGCTTGTCTTAATTTACATTTTCCTTCAACAACATCTACTATGTCATATACTATTCTATTTTCTAGTCCCATTACAACATCTAGATTACGAAGTCCGATATCAGTATCTATTAATGCTACTTTTTTTCCTTCTAATGCTAAACTTGAACCTAAATTTGCTGTTGTTGTTGTTTTTCCAACTCCACCTTTTCCTGATGTGATAACTATAACTTCTCCCATTTTTGTTCTTCCTTTCTTAGGATTTTTTGCTTGTATTATCATATAATGGATTTGGCAAAAAGTCAATAATTTGACATAAAAATACGAAATATTTTTTGTTTCATTCATAAAAAAAATTAAACTAAAAATTTGAATTCAATCTAAATTTATGATATAATTGGAATCCTCATAATAAAAATTTTAAGGAGGTTAAATTTTGGAATCAGTATTAAACATACTAAATTCATTTTGGTTTCAATCATTATTAAGAATAACATTAGGTTTTGTTCTTGCAGGTGTAATCGGATTAGAAAGATCTTCTTGGAACAAACCTGCTGGATTTAGAACACACTCTTTAGTTGGTGTAAGTGCTGTTTTAATTATGCTTTGTGGAGAATATATGTCAAGCGAATATGACATAGACCCTTCAAGAATTCCTGCACAATTACTTTCTGGAATAGGATTTATTGGTGCTGGAACAATTTTAAGAGATGGTTTTAATGTTAAGGGATTAACTACAGCCGCTGGACTTCTTGCTGTAACTTGCATAGGATTAAGTATAGGAGCTGGCTTTTACTTAGGTGGAATTTTTGCAACTTTAATTGTTTATTTAGTTTTATCTTATTCTTATAAAATTTCTGATAGATTAGACCATTTTAACATTTTAGAACTACAAATAAATATATCTAAAAATTCAAATGAAGTTTTAGCACAAATAGAAAATATTTTTAATGATTTTAATATTGATATAAAACATATTAAAAGGCCTAAAAAAGATGAAATTGAATCTAATAGTGAAATAATTAATATTGTTGGGCAATATGCTAAAAAGGGCTTTAAGAAAAATGAACTTTTAAGAAGTATTAGTGCTTTGGAAAATGTAACTGAAATAATGGAAGAATAGTTTTGGTATTCTTCCATTATTTTTATATATTATTTTATGTGTTTTTTTACACTTTTAAGCACATAAAAATGTAATTAATTACATTTTTACAACCAATTTATCAAATTTACTCCTAATATAATTCTCCAATTTATCCATAAAAACTTGTGGTTCGATCTCTTTTTTAGCAACCATATCTAATCCTTTTTCCCAACTTGCAGTAAGTTTTGGGTTTAAAATATCTGGCATAGCTTGATATACAACATCATATATTGCCTCTCCTTTAACTGTTGGAGTAACAATTTGAGTCTTAGAATTAATCTGGATGTATTGGATTTTTTCTAGTTTTTTTATAATCTCTCCCCTAGTAGCACTAGTTCCAATTCCTGCTCCTTTTATTTGCTCACGAAGTTCTTCTTCCTCAATTAATTTTCCCGCATTTTCCATTGCTAAAACTAAATTTCCCGAGTTATATCTTGATGGTGGTGATGTTTCTGCATCTTTTAATTCATAATTTTGAACTTGTAAAATTTCATTTTTCTTTAAAGTATTTAACACATCTAGATTAGTGTTTTCTTCTTCCTCTTCGTCTTTTTTTATTTCTTTTTCTTGCTTTTTTTCTGGTCTTAATACATCTAAAAATCCTCTTTTTATACATACTTTACCTGTTCCTAAAAATGTTTCATTTTCTACATTTACTGTAACATTTATTTTGTTATATTCAGCAGGTGGGTAAAATATTGCTAAAAATCTTCTTACAATTAGTTTGTATACATTTGCCTGCAACTCATTTAAACCTTTGTAATTTTCAAAGCCTTGTCCTGTTGGAATTATAGCATAGTGGTCTGTTATTTTGCTGTCATTTACGTATTTTGTTTTTACAAGATTTGTTGAATATTTTTCTTCTACCATTTTTTTCATTATACTTTGTATCTCTTCATCCTGGAAGTTTTTAGCTAATCCATTTAAGTTTTTAGAAATTTCTTTTGCAACAGCTGTTGAAAGTACTCTTGCATCTGTTCTTGGATATGTTACTAATTTTCTTTCATATAGTGTTTGAATTATTTCCAATGTTTGGTCAGGTTTTATTTTGAATTTTTTTGTACACTCATTTTGTATTTCTGCTAAATTAAATAAAAGTGGTGGATTTTCTTTTTGTTTGCTCTTTTTTAATTCAGTAACTTTTGCCGCTTTGCCCTCAAGTGATGATATAAATTTTTTTGCTATTTCCTCTTTTTTGAATCCACTTTCATTATATAGTAAAGGAGATTCAAAAAGTTTTGATTTTTCATTCACCTTCCATTCGGCCTTAAATTCACCTTTGTCATTCGCAAATGTTCCAATTATTTTATAATATTTTGTTTTTATAAAGTTTCTTATTTCTCTTTCTCTACTTACTATCATTCCTAATACACATGTCATAACACGTCCAACCGATATTGCAAAATAGTCTTGATTTAAAGATCTAGCTAATCTATTACCATATATTATTGATAGTAATCTTGAGAAATTTATTCCTATAAGATAATCCTCTTTTGCTCTTAAATATGCACTATCTGATATACTGTCATATTCTCTTTCACTTTTTGCTTCTCTTATCCCTCTTGATATTTCTTCTTCTGTTTGTGAATCTATCCAAACTCTTTTTATTTCTGCTTTTGGATTTGGTTTTGCCATCATAAATACTAATCTTTGTATATATTCTCCCTCACGTCCGGAGTCGCCCGCATTATAGATTTCTTCTACATCTTCTCTTTGCAATAGTTTTTGTACTATATCAAATTGTTTTTGTACATTTTCTATTACTTCATATTTGTATTCTTTTGGCATAAATGGAAGTGTGTCTAGTCTCCATTGTTTTAGCTTTTCGTCATATTTTTCTGGATAACTCATTGTTACTAGGTGTCCCACACACCATGTTATTATCCATCCATTTGACTCCATATATCCACCTTTGTTTTTGCCATCTACCTTTAGTACTTTGGCAAATTCTCTTGCTACTGATGGTTTTTCTGTTATTAGTAGTTTCATTTTATCATCCTTTTATTTTGGTATATATTGGTTATAGTAACACAAAAGGCTTAAATTTACAATTAATTTTAAAAATTAATTGTAAATTTAAGCCCCTTAATTATTAGTCGTTGCTATATGGTAATATAGCTATTGCTCTAGCTCTCTTGATTGCTAAAGTTATATCTCTTTGATGTTTGCTGCATGCTCCTGTTGTTCTTCTTGGTAATATTTTACCTTTATCATTTATGAATTTTTTCATAACATCAGCATTTTTATAATCTAATACAAAGTTTTTGTCTCCACATAGTGGGCAAACTTTCTTTCTTTGTTTTTTGAATCTTGGATTATAATCTTCATCATAGTTTTTATTGTTTCTGTTATTTCTTTTTGCATTTCTTTTATCTGCCATTTTTTTCACCTCTATTTCTTTTAATTAAAATGGTAAATCATCACTTGCTGACACTTCAAAATCTGATGCATCTCCCATTCCACCTGGCATTGTAGCTCCAAAAGAACTTTCAAAAGATGAAGATGCTCCATCTCCTTCTCTTCTGCTATCTGCAAAATATACTTCTTCTGCAACTACTTCTGTTATATAGTGTTTTGTTCCGTTTTGATCATCCCATGTTCTTGTTTGTAATCTTCCAATTACTCCTACTTGTTGACCTTTTTTAAAGTATTTGCTACAAAATTCTCCTGTTTTACTCCAAGCTACTACATTGAAGAAGTCTGCTTGTCTTTCTTCACCTTGTCTGGCAAATCTTCTGTTTACAGCTAGTGAGAATGATGCAACTAGTGTATTGTTTGTTTGAGTGTATCTTACCTCTGGGTCTCTTGTTAATCTACCCATTAAAATTACTTTGTTCATATTTTATACCTTTCCTTTCTTTAATAAAGGCCCCTTATCTTTATTTCGTTTTGATTATTAGTCTTCTTTTCTTACAACGATGAATTTTATTACTTCATCTGTGATTCTGTAATTTCTTTCTAATTCAGCTATTGAATCTGGTTTAGCTTCGAAATTAATTAATATGTAGAATCCTTCTTTGTTTTTCTTTACTTCATATGCTAATTTCTTTTTTCCTTGATTTTCGTATGATTCTACTTTTCCGTTTTCATTTATTAATCCTGTAAATTTGCTTTCTAAAGCTTTTAGAGCTTCATCAGTACAATTTGGATTAATAATGATTATACTTTCGTATTTGTTCATTATTTTCACCTCCTTTTGGATATATAACCCACAATTTCTTTGTGAGTAAGGTTTTTCAACGTTCCTTATTTTATCATATAAATTTAGTTTTGACAAGAGGTTTATTGACTTTTTTTGCATTTTGTGGTATTATAGGTGGAATTTAAAATAATTCCAAGGAGGAATATAAAATGGATGCTCAAGAGGAAGTACTAAAAAATGTTTATGACAACGCTTGTGAATTATTATCGATTCACGCAAGTAAAGAAGATTTTTATCACCTCTTTGAAGAGTCGAAAGCTAAAATCACACGGCCAAGTCTCTTAAAAATGCTTGAAAACTACGAAAATGCTTTTTATGAACTTGCAGAACTTTCAGATTTCAAACATTAGCATTCTAGGCTTATCTGTCATACAGATAAGCCAATTTTTGTTTAATATGCTTTATTGACTTTTTTTGCATTTAGTGATATTATGTTAATAGATTAAACTCAAGGAGGAATGCATAATGACAGAACCAAGCTATGATAAACAGAGAGAGAAATATTTTGATCTTTTGCAAGCCGCAGAAGATTTGTTAAATGATGGTGTTGACCCAGATAGCATCATCGAATACCTTAATGAAAAAAAGGAAAAAGAGCTTTCCAGAGCATTTCCATTTTATGGACTTTTTTCAAGTTTTCTTTCTGCAAATCTAGCCTGAAAATATCCACTAACTATCGTCTTTTTGATAGTTAGTGGATATTTCTATCCAAATAAACTTATTTGATTACTTTCCTGCATTCCCTCAAAAACTCCAAATTCTCTTAATAAATCTACAGTAGAATCTCCAAGTTTTGCAGCAAGCCTTACCTCATCTATTGACATAAATTCTTCTCCGCTTTTTGCTGCCTCATAAAGAGATTTTGCAGCAATTGGTCCAAATCCTGCAATACTTGAAAATGGTGGTCTTATTCCCTCATCTTCTACCAAGAAATTTTTATAATGAGATTTATATAAATCAATTGGTAAAAAGTTTATTCCTCTTTCATACATTTCTAAAACAAGTTCAAGAACCGCATACATATCTTGTTCTTTTTTAGTTGCTGTATTTCCTTTCATATCTATTTCTTTCATTTTATTTTTAACTTTTTCTTTTCCTAAAATCATAGATGCTGCATCAAAGTTGTCTGCTGCCCTTATTGAGAAAAATGCTGAATAATATGCTTTTGGAATATGAACTTTAAACCAAGCGATTCTAAAGGCATTTGTTACATAAGCTGCCGCATGGGCTTTTGGGAACATGTATTTTATTTTCTCACAAGAACCTATATACCATTCTGGCACATCGTGTTCTCTCATCATTGCCTTATATTCTTCCCATTTGGGCTCTTTTCCTTTTGCAACTTTTCCTTTACGTACTGCCTCCATTATTTTAAAGGATTTGTTTGGGTCTAGTCCTTTTTTTATTAAATATATCATTATATCATCACGACAACATATAGCTTCTTTTAAGGTTACAGTTCCATCTTCTATTAATGTTGCAGCATTATTTAGCCATACATCAGTTCCGTGTGATAGACCAGATATTCTGATTAACTCGTCAAATGTTGTAGGCTTTGTATCTACTAACATTCCTCTTACAAATTTTGTTCCAAATTCTGGAACTCCAAAGCTCCCTACTTTTGACCTTATTTGCTCTGGTGTTACACCTAAACTTTCTGTTGAGCAAAATAGTGACATTGTTGCTTTATCATCTAGTGGCACTTTTGTTGGGTCAACTTTTGTTATATCTTGTAACATTCTTATAACTGTTGGATCATCGTGTCCTAGTATATCTAGTTTCAATAGGTTTTGGTCTATTGAGTGGTAATCAAAGTGTGTTGTTATAATGTCTGAATTTGGGTCATCTGCTGGGTGCTGAACAGGGGTAAATTCGTATATTTCTCTTCCTTTTGGCACAACTATAATTCCTCCCGGGTGCTGACCTGTTGTCCTTTTTATTCCTGTACATCCTACTGCCAATCTAGTTGCTTCTGCTTGGCTTACTGGTATATTCCTTTCTTCGAAATATTTTTTTACATATCCAAATGCTGTTTTATCTGCAACTGTACCAACGGTTCCAGCTTTAAATGTCGTTCCTTTTCCGAATATTACCTCTGTATATTTATGTGCTTTTGCTTGATATTCTCCAGAGAAGTTTAAGTCTATATCTGGCTCTTTGTCTCCATTAAATCCAAGGAATGTCTCAAATGGTATGTCCATTCCGTCTTTATCTAATCTTGAACCACATTTTGGACATTTTTTATCTGGTAAATCAAATCCATTTCCATAGCCATAATCTGTAAAATCTACATATTTACATTTCGGACATCTATAGTGTGGTGGAAGTGAATTAACTTCTGTTATACCTGTCATATTTGCAACAAATGATGAACCGTACAGAACCTCTTGAACCTACTATATAGCCGTCTTCATTTGATTTCCATACTAGTTTTTGTGCAATTATGTACATAACTGAGAATCCATTTTTTATTATAGAATCTAGCTCTTTATCTAGCCTTGTTTGTACCTGCTCTGGTAAAACTTCTCCATATAATTTATGTGCTCTATCATATGCTATATCTTTTATTGTTTGTTCACATCCTGGAATATGTGGTGGGCATTTTTCCTGTGATATTGGAGATATTTGTTCACACATATCTGCTACTTTGTTTGTATTTGTTACTACAACTTCATAGGCTTTTTCTTCTCCTAAGTATTTAAATTCATCCAACATTTCGTTTGTTGTTCTTAAATATAAAGGTGCTTGATTGTCTGCGTCTTTGTAGCCTTGACCCGCTTCTAGGATTCTACGATACACCTCATCTTGTGGGTCCATAAAGTGTACGTCACATGTTGCAACAACTAATTTATTTAGTTTTTCTCCTAATGCTACAATTTTCCTATTTATATCTTTTAAAGCTTCATCATCTTTTACAACACCATTTCTTACTAAGAATTCGTTATTACCAATTGGTTGAATTTCTAGGTAATCATAGTCATTTGCAATTTCTTCTATTTCTTCATCTGATCTTCCTAGTTCTATTGCTTGGTATAATTCTCCTGCCTCACAGGCACTTCCAAGTATTAAGCCTTCTGAATATTGTTTATATAAACTTTTTAATATTCTTGGTTTTTTATAGAAGTATTTTAGATGTGAAATTGAAACTAATTTATATAAATTTCTCAGTCCTACATAGTTTTTAGCAAGTATTATTGCGTGATATGGTTGTAGTCTTTTATATTCTTCTGCCTTTGCTTTTTCATCTTCACATTTTAATGCAATATCTCCAACAGTTTTAGCTCCTCTTTCCTTTAATGTTTTCATCATTTCTCTTAAAACTTTGACTGTTGTATCAACATCATCTAATGCACGATGTGCTACTTCTACCTTTATTTTTAGATGTTCTGCAATTTTTCCTAGTTTATGTTTTTTTAGTTCTGGATATAGTTTTCTGGCTAATGGCAATGTGTCTACATATGTATAGTCAAATTCGTACCCTAGGTCTTTTGCAACTGTTTTTAAAAATCCTATATCAAATGTAGCATTATGTGCAACTAATACTGTTCCTTTTATGAATTCTAGAACTTTTGGGAACATTTCTTCTATTGTTGGTGCATCTTTTACCATATCATCTGTAATGTTAGTTATTTCTTGAACTCTCTGTGGAATAGGCTTTTCTGGGTTTACAAATTCACAAAATTCTTCTAAAACTTCTCCATCTTTTATCTTCATTATTCCTATTTCTGTTATTTTTTCCGTTTTAGCCGAAAGTCCTGTTGTCTCTAAGTCTAACACACAATAAGTTGTATCTATACTTTGACCTTTATCATTTACAACAACAGGTGAGCCATCTGGAACTAAATATGCTTCTACTCCATAAATTATTTTCATATCTGGATTATCTAGTCCAAGTAATTTATGTGCTTCTGGAAATGCCTGCACAACTCCATGGTCTGTTATTGCTAGACTCTTCCATCCCCATTTCATTGCTCTTTTTATTAAGTCTGTTGCGGATGTCATTGCATCCATCTGGCTCATTTGTGTATGCATGTGTAGTTCTACCCTTTTTATATCCGCTAAATCTTGACGTACTTGTCTTTTTATTCCTTCTGTTTCTATTACTACATTTGCTAGAATTTCCATTTCGTGTGTAAAGTTACTTATTCCTGATTTTCCTTCTAGTTTTACTCCTTTTGCTGCTGATAATCTTGTAACTATTTTTTGCTTTTCTTCTGGCTTTGCAAATACTTTACATGTTATTGTACTTGTTCCATCATACACATTAAATGAAATTAAAAATTTACCACTTTTTAGTTCTTTTTCTTCTATACTTCCACCTAATATTTCTCCACTTATTGCTGCCATATCATCGTCTGGCGAAATGTCTACCACTTTTATTATGTTTGTCCTTAGATTTGGATTTCTTCCACATATTAGAGGTGTATCTTCCTCTGGTTCTTCCATTACTGGTGGCATATCTGGTGGTGGAGGAATTGGTGGCATATCTCCAGTTGGTGGTAATGGATTTTGATTATTTGATGTTTTAGATTTTTGATTTTTTGGATTTGATGCTTGCTTTTTGTTAGCCATTTCTTCTGCAATTTGCTCTCCTATTGCCATATGTTCTAAGGCTTTTTGTATCGCCATATTTTTACTTTGCTCTCTTCTTTCCTCTAAAGCCTTTGCATCTTCCTCATTTATATTTTCCACAAATTCAACTTTATAGTTGTATCCAAATAAGTTATTTATTACTCTTTCTAACTCTCTATCTAGTTTTCTACCTCTTAAGAAGTCTGCTCCTTTGATTTTCATACTCACTATTATTTTATTGTTTGTTACTTCTATTGTACTTTTTAGTAGTATCATTGGTCTCATTAGAGGGTATTTGTGTACCATATAGCATATTAAGTTTTCCCATTCTTTTTCTATTGGCTTTATTGTTACATTGTCTAGGTATTTTATTTTTATGTCTATATTTGAGAATTGGAACCTTTCTTTTAGAAATTTTTCAAAATACCATAGTTCTTTTATTTCCAGGTAATTTTCACTTTCTAGGTCTATTTCTAATACATTTGCTTTTTTTATTAGGTTTAGTTCTAGTATTTTGGCTTGTTTTATTATGTTTTCTGTTTTGTAGTCACTAAATACCTCACTTATTAGTTTTGTTGTTTGCATTTTCTCGCTCCTTTGAAAGTGAATTATATATCATTTTTTTGTTTTGTTCAATTGTTATTTTGGTGTTTTTAGGTAGATTTTCTCTTTTTTTGGTGGCTTTACTTATTTTTTCATCATAACTATAAAAAACATCATTCTCAACATTTAATATTTCCTCTCTAATTCTAGGAATAATATTTTCAGGCAAATTCTCCGTTTCAAACCATTTCAATTCTTTACATTTTTCAGGCTCATTATTAATCAATCTTCCCTCATATCTATTTGCAGAAAATCCAAATTTTAACATACCATTTCTAAAATGATGATATATGTGTATAATTTTCATATCTTCTCTAAAAATATCTATTCCAATTTCTTCTTTTGTCTCACGAATCATTGCAGCAAATAAATCTTCATTTTTCTCTACATGTCCACCTGGTAAATCATAGTATCCGTCTAAGTATCCTGTGTTTTCTCTTAGTAATAACAATATTTCTTCTTTGCCATTTTCATTTTTTCTTTTTAACAATAAATCCACAACAATTTTACTTTTATATCTTTCTTCCATTACAATACCTCATAAACATTTTTTAATAAATACTCTTCTGTCATTGGAACAGTTCCCTCTACACCATATCCAAGCTTTTGTTTTTCATCTCTATGGAAATCACTTCCTCCACTTATTTTTAAATTCTTCTCTTTTGCAAAATTTTTTATAAATTTAATTTGCTCTAAACCGTGTCTTGTGTGTATGCATTCAATTCCATCTAATATTCCTAAATCATACATATCCTCAATATACTTTTTATGATCAATATCTTTATAATCAAATGGATGTGCCAAAAATACTTCTCCACCTGTACTATGAATTAAGTTTGCAACTTCTTTTGCTGTTGGCAAATTTTTGGTCATATCAATATAGAAAGGTGAATTTGGATTGTGAACAAATCCTCTTGCAAAACTTTTCTTTCTATCTTTTCCTAACATTTCATCTAATATTAAATCGTTTTCTTTGAATTCCATCATATTATATTTTAAAACTGTGCTTGCTTTATCATTTGGTGTTTTTATGTCTAAATTTTCATCTATTTTTATGCCTTGTGTCTTACATACTGATTTTAAAAATTCTAGATTTTCTCTTTCGTAATTCATAATTTCTTCATCTGTTTTTTTGTTAATTAAATTACTTTTGTTTATTTCTTTCCAACTAAAATTATATCCTAACATATGAAAGTCTTTATGTTCATAGACAAAATCAAATTCTATTCCTGTTATAATTTTTATTCTATAAGTATTTATTTTCTTGCTTTCAATTTCGTCATATGCTCCGAACAACATTATGGTCACAAAATGATATTGTTGTTATTCCTTGTTTTTTTGCCCTTTCTAAAATTTCTTTTACTTTTAGCCTACCATCTGAATTTGTGGTATGTACATGTAAATCAATCATTTACAAACTCCTCCTTTAATTTATATTTGAACCACATTTCATTTTTATTTCCAGCATATAAATAAAAGTTGAAACTAAAGAGATTACCCCCTTGGTTCCAACTTTTGATTTTTTATCTTTGATTATCTCATTTCCAGTCTTATTAGTTTACATTATTTTTTTGGTGTTGTCAATAGATTTCCTTTAAAAAACCACAAATTTCACTAGCCAAAACATCTTCTTTTCCATAATATGAATGATTAGCACCATCAATATATCCAATATCAAAATATTTGTTATTTAATTTATTTTTTAACGTATTCACTAAATAATTTACATTTTGTTTAATTAACTCCTGCTCTGTTCCCCATCTCATATATAACGGTACATTTATATTATTTAATTCTTCATAATTGTAATTTTCATTATTATATTGAGCAAAATTAATATTCTCATAATATTTAATATATCTCAAAAATGTTTTCACAGAAAATGGATGTATTGATGTCTCCATTGGCATTAATTCATCTAATTTATTTTCTTTTTCTTTAACATTTGCAAGCTCTATAAATTTCTTTGGAGTAAATGTATTTATTATATCAGGTATATCTACCAATGATAATAATATTATAGCCCTTATATATTTTAAATATTTATTATTTTCTTTTAGCATCTTGTTATATGCATACACAATTTTTGTAGATCCTAAACTATGTCCTTGTAAATAAACATTTTGATATCCTAATTTAACTACAAATTTAATTGCTCCAACAATATCATAAAAACATTCTTCTACATCTTCATATGCAGTACCTTGTAATATTTTTTCTCCATTTTCTTTTTGGCAATACTTAATAATTTCACTACCTCTATTATTAAAACATAATGTATCAATATTTAATTCTGCTACTTTGTTTGATATTATATTATCCCTATTTTTAAAACAATTACTTGTCATTCCATGTATTTGTATTAAAATGCTATTAGTATTTTTTTGACATTTGTTTAAATATCCATCTAATATAATCCCATCAGTAGTATTGAATTTTATTATTTTAGTTATCATAATGCCCTCCAATATTAACTAAATTGTTTCATTCTCTATCCACTCTAAAAAATCCCTATTTGCACCCTTTATTTCATAATATGAAATTTCACATACATCATAATCATTAATTTCTAATATTGTTTCTTTTATTTTATCAAATAAGTTTTCTTTACTTCTCATTTCTAAATGAAACTCTATTGCTTCCTCAATAGCGTTATTCCACCAATATGTTGATTTTCTCTCCGATATTTGACATCCTGAAATTAATCTTTTTTTCAATAATATATTTTTTATTTTATCAGCAATTTCTTTTTTATCACAAAGTGTAGTTACAATAATTGGTTTAATAATTATTTTTTCATAACTACTATACTTGTCATTGTTTTCTTTTATTGCCTTATAAATATCAATCAAGTAATATTCTTCACAATCAATATTTTTTTCAAAAACTCCGCCTAATGATAGTATCACTTTTCTTGAAGCATCATTACAACTCTCGCAATTCATCTGGCATGTTTTAATATTATTTTTCTTTAGTTCTTCTAAAGCTAAAAAGAATTGTATTTTTCCATAACCTTTATTACGCTCTAAAGGTCTAATTGAATATCCTATGTGACCATATGGGTAATCTTTTAAATCCTCACATATTCTAATATTCAACATTCCTATTAATTTATCATCGTTTTCTCTAATAAAAAGAAAGCATGTCTTATGAAACTCTTCGTTTTCTTCTTTTTTTATTTTTTTAAACCAATCATCAAAATTTTCATTGTCCTCTGTTACATAATCTTGTAGCCTGCCAACTCCATTAATTCTTGAACCAAATTTATATAATTCTCTTATATACTCAATTATGTCGTTTTTCCTTTTTGGAGTTACTTTTTCCAAATAAAACTTGTCCATTATTGTGTTTTCTCCCCATCTTTTAGATTTTCTACATTATAGCAAATAAACATTTGTCACACAAGTTAAAATTAATATTTCATACAATTTAAAGAGAAATCACACCTTATAAAAATTTCTCATAAAATATTATAATACGCTTATTCAAAAATATTAAGAAAGGACTAAAATTAAATGAAAAAAATATTATTATTTTCGCTAATAATTTCTCTTGGAATTTTAAATATTACTACTTCTTACGCTTCTTCACTCCCAATATATGACGAAACCTATAACAATAATCAAGGTGCAATTTATGCAAATGGAACACCTATTATAGTATCAGAAGAAAATGGCAAAACTGTTGTATCTTGGGAAAATGGAAGTCAAATTGTACCAAATAGTGTGACAATTTTTGGTGGTGGAAATGGAGGAAATTTTGCTTCATCTAGCATTGCAATGAATGGTGGAACTGTTCAAAACCTTGTAGGTGGTGGAATTGGTTTTACTGAGGAGAATTCTTCCTTTGTTTCTAATACAAAAATAATCATAAATGGTGGCAATGTAACAAATGCTATTGTAGGCAGAGGATATTTTTACTCCACAGTTGATACTTCAAATGTTGAAATAAATGGTGGCAATATTTTTTCGGTGCAAGGTGGAGCAATTGCAACTGGTAAAATTAGTGGCAAAAATTATTCTGTTGGAACTAAAGATGATGCTATCAATTCTAAATGCCGTGTAAATACTGCAAATACTATTGTAAATGACGGAACTATCCAATCTCTTCTTTTTGGTGGAGGCCAAGGTTATTCTTATACAGGAACAGCAAATCTTACTATTAATGGTGGAGATATGAGCAAAGCTTATGTAACTGCTGGAGGCTCTAATGGGTATACCGGTAATTGTACTGTTAAAATTAATGGTGGTTCTATTTATTTGTATCAGTCTGTAAATAGAGGCACAGTAGAAAATGCCAATGTTAAACTTAACTCTGGTTCTATTGAAAAATTTTATGTTGGTGGTGAAACGGAGGATTCAACTGTTACTGGCGTGATAGATGCTGTTAATACTAATTTGGTTGGTGGTAATATTGGTAGCTTAAATGCTGGAACTAGCAATAGTTCTGTAATTTCAATTGATAATGATAATTTTAAGGTTATTTCTACTAATGAAGTTAAAATTACCAATGATACTATAGAGGATTCTAAAATTAAAATAGATTATGATTTTGATATTTCAGATGATAATTTAGTTTTGTTTATTAACAAAAGCAAAAAATTAGATTTAAATATTAAAACCATTCCTGAAAATTACGAAGGTGTTTTTGATGATGTTGTTAGTTACAATTGTTTGAATTCTAATATTGCTCGTGTAAATGATGATGGAGTTGTAACTGGTATATCTAAGGGAAATACCGTTATAGAAGTTAAAGTTGGTAATAAAATGAAAACTGTTAATGTTAATGTTAAAGATTTTGAGTTATTAATTATTGCTGGAATTGCTATGTTGATTTTATACGTTATTATTCTTTTTCTTATATTTGGGGTTTATGTGCCAATATGGTAGATTAAATTTTTTGTCAAGTTATTTCTCAAACGAGAAATAACTTTTATTTTTTTGGTTTTTATTTCGTGTTTAAGAAATTTAATTGCCTTTTCGGTTATTTGTGACTTTTTTGTTCGGTTATTTGAAAATATCTTCAAAATAATTTTTGTCCCAAAAAGAACCGGTCCCAATGGGTCAATTTACCCAAAAAGAACCGGTCCCAATGGGTCATTTACATCTCCACAACTACATCATTTACTCTACCATCATCAACCAACAAAATCGCCTTATTTAATACTTCTTCTCCATTTACTAAAACTCTACTCACTCCAAAGCACTTACCATTAGGATTTTTCACCTTAATATTATAAATACTCCTACCAAACTTATATCTCATACTAAATTCTCGCCAATCCTTAGAAATGCAAGGATTAATTCTAAGAATATTGTTTTCAATCTTAAACCCTAAAATATACTCAATTCCAGCCTTGTAAAACCAACTTGAAGATCCTGTATACCAAGTCCAACCTCCACGTCCTGCAAGGTTTGAGGCTCCATATACATCAGCTGCAATTACATAAGGTTCAACTTTGTATTTATTTGCTGATTCTTTTGTTTTAGAATGTTCAATTGGATTTATCATATTGTAAAAATTAACTGCCTTGTCACCAAATTTTAGCATAGCTTCAGCTATAATTACCCACACACTTGCATGCGTATATTGTCCGCCCATTCTCACGAACACCTGGCAAATAAGATTTTATATAACCTGGATTTAATTTTCCATCCATAAATGGGGGGTCTAACAGTTTTATTATTCCATTTTCTTTATCTACTAAATGATTTTCTAAGCTTTCCATAGATACCAACTGTTTTGCCATGTCTCCTGCTCCTGAGATTACAGACCAACTTTGTGCGATACTATCTATTCTGCATTCTTCATTTTCTATACTTCCTAAAATTTGTCCATCATCCATATAAGCACGTCTAAACCACCTGCCATCCCAGCATTTGATGTTTAGGGCAATTCTTAGGTCCTGTAGGATCTTTTTGTACCTTTCTTCCCTTTCTTTGTCGCCTTTTTGCCTTACACATGGTAAAAATCTATTAATTACTAAATACTGGAAAAATCCTAACCATACACTTTCGCCTTTTCCTTTATTCCCAACAGTACTAAATCCGTCATTCCAGTCACCTGTTCCGATTTTTGGTATTCCATGTTCTCCAAAGTTTAAAGTTTTTTCTATTGCTCTTATTGAATGTTCATATATTGAGCCTTGAATTTCTGAGCTTTTATATAAGTCATACCTTTCTTCTTCGTCCTCTTTTAAAACTTCTCCTTGTAAATATGGTGTTTTTATTTCTAAAATTTCATTATCCCCGGTTGCATCTATATATTCTTCTACCATAAAAGGTAACCACAATAAGTCATCTGAAAACCTTGTCCTTATTCCTCTTGAAGTTTCTTCGTGCCACCAGTGTTCTACATCTCCCTCTATAAATTGATGCATAGAATGTTTTATTATTTGTTCTTTTACCTTATTTGGATTTGTATATTTTAAGCACAAAGTGTCTTGCAATTGGTCTCTAAATCCATAGGCTCCACCTGATTGGTAAAATCCTGTTCTGCCATATAATCTACTTGATATTGTTTGGTATAAAGCCCAACCATTAAGCATTATATTCATAGATTCTATCGGAGTATAAACCTGTAATCTTTCTAAAGTATCTTTCCATTTTCGTTTTACTGCCTCTAATTCTTGTTTACAATTTTGAATTTTGTTATATTTATATGCCATATTTTTTCCGTCTATAATATTTTCACACACACCTAAATTAAGCACAATTTCTTTTGATGACATACTATCTAACTCGATATCAATTTGAATTGCAATACAATTTGTTGAGCCAAAACCTGATGAATTGTTTAGCCTAACCTTTTTAAGTCCATCTGGATTTGAAATTCCGCCTTTTCCTAAAAATAGCTTTTTATCTCCTGTAAAACTTTTTATTTTTTCACTACTTGTTAAAAATACCTTATTTTTAAATGTTGCCTCATATAAATTTTCACCAATTACCATATTTGAATTATCATCATAATTTATTTTTATACATCCATCTGATTTTATTTCATCTTCACCTAAAACTGGTTTTATATAATATACAAGTTTTAATTTTCTTCTTTCTGGATTGTTATTTGTAAGCCTTAATATACTTAGTTTTGCAGTATCTAAGCAAGGCACAAATACCTCTAATTCCTGATTTATTCCTAAACTATTATGAATAAATTTACTATATCCAAATCCATAAATTATGCTATAATCATTTTCATCTGGCATAGGATTTAATCCAAGTGACCATTTTTTGCCTGTTTTATAATCTTCTAAATATATAATTTCTGATGGGTCATCTAAAAATGCTCTATTTGACCAGTTTGATATCCTATTTAATCTGCTATTTTTATACCACGTATATCCTCCCATATTTTCTGTAACTAGTGTTCCAAAATTTTCATTTGCAATAATATGGCTCCATACTGTTGGTAATCTATTTTGTTTATTTACTTTTATTAAATATTCTTTTCCATCTGGCGAAAATGCCCCATAACCATTGTAGTACTTGTTTTCGTTACTTTTTAAAATGTCAATTTCTGTTCCCATTTGAGGACTTTCTATATTTTCATCTTCAATATATTCTTCTGGTATATTTTGAACACTTGATAAATATTCTTCTTCAATATCTTCTACTAAATGTCTTAAGTCCCCTAAATGTGCGTCAATTGTGAAACTTGATAGAAAGTTTATTAAATCTAAGTCTTTTTTAGGTAACTCACTTTTTTGCAATACAAAAATTCCGCCTCTTATATTTTTTAGGAAGAACAGATGTCTATCCAAAATTTGGGAATCAATTTCCTCTCTTACATAATTTTCATAGCTATGGTTTTCCTCATCTAAAAACACCAAATCTATTTTGATATTTTTACTTCTGAAAAATTCGTACATCTTTAGAACCTGTTTTATTACATAAATGTCATTGCTATCTCGTATTTTTACTAAAATGATTATTAAATCTCCTGAAATACCATATTTCCATATATCACTTTGACTGTATCTTGTAACATTTAATTTTTTTATTTGTCTTGACCTTATGGGATTATCGAAAAGTATATATCCTAAAACTTTTTGGTATATTTCCATCTCTTTTGCTTTTACATCTAAATACCTACTTTCAGCTTCTGCTTTTGCTTTTGATATTTCAAATGCTCTTTTTATATTTTCTAGGTTTTTGTATTTATCTAAATTTTTGATGGCCGATTCTTTTGTTTTATCAACCGAAATAATCAAGCTTATCATTCTTTTTTGTCCGCCACCTAATTTTATTGTTTTTCTTAGTGCTACCATCGGTTCTGTAACTAGTCCTAATTTCTTAGAAAATGGAAGGGATTTTTCTATTGCTACTGGTATTTTTAAGTTTCCTCTTTCATTTAATCTCTCTTTATCTATTTCAAATTCGTTATCCACAATTGTCTCACAATCTGTTAAAAATGCGGTTTCTAAGTAGATTTCCTCTTCGTCTTTGTTTCTTTTTTTACGTTTTACTTCTAGTATATTGTTTTCGTTATCATAATCATATAGCAAAAATAAATTGTTAAATGCAGGATGTGCATAGTCTTGCTCTCTTTTCGATAGTATAGGTTCAAAAACTCCTGTTACTTCTAAAGTTTCTTCCCTTCCTCCCTTATTTTCTAGTTCTAAACATCTTATTTCTACACCTTCTTCAGTATCTAACGTTATTTTTAAGTTTGTTTTTATATATCCCAAATCTTTTTCATAAGACATTTGGTCTGGCATAAAACTTGCAGTTGTTCCATCTTCTCCAACTGTTAAAATATTTTGATTTTCTATATTTTTTACATACATAAAAATTCCTTGATTATAGTCAGCCGTCTTTTTAAATCTATTTACATATATATCACCAAATTTACTAAAGCCTTGGAGTCTTTGATTACAAGCAACTGTATAGTTTCCATTTGATATTACATTTGACCTCATTATTCTTTCATCAATCTTTTTATATGATACAACAGAATAATTTTCATAATCTTGATATTTCTGTTTTTCTGGCTTTTCTTTTTCCTCTTTTGTTACAATAAATGTTTCTGGCATTTTTTCTTGTAACAAAATTGATACTGCTTCTACCTCTGGATTTTTCATAAATCTTTCCTGAAAAATATTGTTATTTATTAAATTATTTATTGATAATAGTATTAATGCTTGATGGTGTGCCATATATGTTTTTACAACATTTGCTTCCTCATTTGCTTTAAGCCTTTGTGGTGAAAAGTCCAAACTCTCGTAAAATCCATATTTGTTGTACATTCCATATTTCTCAAGTCGTTTTAAATTTTGTACTACTTCTTTTGGTTTATCTTGTAAAGCCAAAACACTTCCATAACTTGCAATTACAATTTCATCCGCTAATCCTCTTTTTAATCCAAGCCACGGAATTCCAAATGCTTTATATTGGTAGTTTGAGTGTAAATCTTTTACATTAAATGCAGATTCTGAAATTCCCCAAGGTGTGCCTAAGGCCTCGGCATATTTTATTTGGCACATTTCTGCAAATCTTATTGATTCATCTATTAAACTTCCTTTATATCTCGGTATATTTATATTTGGCATTAAATACTCAAAAGCTGTTCCAGACCACGAAACTAAGCCTTTCTTGTTGTCTAAAATTGTTAGAGTTCTGCTTAAACTGTTCCAGTGTTTTACTTCTACATCTCTTTTTATTATTGCAACAAGGCTTGCTTGTCTGGCTTCTGATGCTAGCAAATCATAGTAAGAATCTGTAAGTTTGTTTTCTTCTATATTAAATCCAATTGAAAATAATCTATGCTCTTTGCTATATAATTTTGAAAAATCCGTATTTTTTATTAAATAATCTACATTTTTTATTAAACTTTCATCTTCTTTTCGCTCCTCTAAAAATGCCTTTACCACATATAAATATCCCACAAAATTTCCGCTATCTACTGTTGATATATACCTTGGTATTAGTGGTTTTAGAGTTTTTATATTATACCAATTATAAAGGTGACCATTCCATTTTTCGAGTTCATTTATTGTATTTATTATATTTTTTAGAAGTTCTATTGTTGTTAATAAATCAATATATCCTAAGTCATAACCTGCAATAACAGAAAGCATTGATAATCCTATATTTGTTGATGATGTTCTATCTACATATAATTCTTTTCTATCTTCTTGAAAATTATCTGGTATTAAATAATTGTTATCTGTATTTAGATTATCTAAGAAAAACTCGAAAGTTCTTTTTCCCACATTTTCCAGGTATTTTATTTCTCCTGTTTCTAGCTCTGCTTTGGGATTTTTTTGTTTTATATCTTTACTTATAAGCCACATTAAGCTTGGAACAAGTAGCCAAATTATGCCAATTACGGCTCCGAGGATATTTGGTTTAGTACAAAAATATACTAAAGTTATAAAACCTAAAATTGTATTAAAATACATTAATTTATAGTAACTTGCAATATCATCTTTTAATACCTTTTCAGCTTCTTCTGATGTCATCCATTCTAGCTTGTGTTTTTTGCTCACTAAAATTCTGTATAAAGTTATTACTATTGCTTTTGCACTTACATAAGCCTTGTAGGGCAAACTGCCAAATGTTATAAAAGCTCTATAAATAGCACCTGTCACTCCTGCAATTTTTGGTGTAAATGTATTTTGTTTTTGTTCTCCATCTTTTTTGAAAATTATTACATTTAAAATTTCTAGGATAAATGGCAATATTGTAATAATTCCAAGTAGTGTAACTGGAAATACTACACTTATTTTGAATATATTTGATATTATTAAAAAATAAATACTTGCAATTATTATAGAAATTTCAAATAAACTTCTTCTTAAATTATCAAATATTTTGTATTTAGAAAGTAAATTTAATTTTGGATTTTTAAGCCATCCTATAATTTGCCAGTCTCCTCTAATCCACCTAGAAAGTCTTGCCATAAAACTCAAATATTTAGTTGGGTATCCATCCATTATTAAAATGTCTGATGCTAGACCACATCTTAAATAGCTTCCTTCTAGCAAATCGTGACTTAGTACTGTATTTTCTGGTATTTCATTTTTTAGTATTTTCGAGTATAATTGTAAATCAAAAATACCTTTTCCCGTAAATATTCCTTCTCCAAAATTATCTTGGTAAATATCTGATATTGCATTTGAATATGAATCAATTCCACCACTTCCCGCGAATATTTTTGTAAATAAAGTTTTATAGCTTACATCTAAATTTATACCAACACGTGGCTGAATTAAGCCATATCCTGTTGCTACTTTTCCGTCATGTATTTCTGGTTTATTTAAAATATGTGCCATTGAACCAACAAGCTCATAAGCTGAATTTAAACTTAGATCTGTATCACTATCTAATGTTATTACATATTTTATTTTTGGCATTTCTTTTTTGTAATCTATTAAAGTATTTACATTAAATTTTTCTTCCTGTTCTTGTTCATTAATATTTCCTAGCAAAAATTCAGAAAATTCAGTTAATGCTCCTCTTTTTCTTTCCCAGCCCAAGTATGAACCTTCTTTGTCATTCCATTTTCTTTTTCTATAAATAAAATGAAATATTGGAAATTCATTATTTTCATATTTTTGATTTAATCTTTGTACTTCTTCTAAGCCTTCTTTTATAACTTCTCTATCATAATTTTCTTGTTCTAAGTTACTTTCCTTGCAATCTCCAAGTAAGCAAAAATAAAGGTTTTCTGATTTATTTGCTAGAAAATCTACTTCTAGTTTTCTAAACATTTCTTTTACCTTTTCTTTTGAACTTACTATTGTTGGAATTACAACAAATGTTGCTTCATCTTTTGGAATTCCATTATAAAAATCCATTTTTGGTATTAATTTTGGTTTTATAATTTTACTTAGAATGTATTGTGTAATCTGAATTACAAGTTCTGAAATCGGTATTATTAATAGTAAAAATGATATTACATTAATCCACATATTGTGCAGATTTTGTGGATATTTGCTGGCAATTACACCTGCAACAATCACTGTTAATATATATACAAAATAAATATATATTTTTGTTTTTTTATTTGGAGATATTGCTTTCTCCTCGTTGTATTGCAATTTTTTATATAATAAATTTACATTTTTCCCAAATAAATAATATCCAATATGTGTCTTTTTTATTTTTTCAGTTATTATTTCTGTATTACAATTATTTTCATCAGAATTTGACTTTGCCTCTATTGCTAGTTCTAGAAGTTTTTGTGCTATATACATTTCAGATATTTTTGTTTTTTTAGAAATTTCTTTTATTTTGTTTCTATAATCTTCTTTTGTCTTATAATCCATATTTTCATATACACCTGACGGGTCCTGTCTTAATACTTCCTCTACACCATTTATTTTCTCAAATATTTCTAAGAAATTTATTCTTTGAATCTTTTTTATTGATGTTATACAATTTCCTATTGTTATTTTTCTTACTGCAATATCAAAGTGTTCTCTTTTTATTATTTCCGAAACTGATGAACCTGTTTTTAAGGTTTCTTCTTCTAATATTTTTAGGTAACTTTCTGTTTTCTTCCCATATTTTTTTAGTTTATATGACATATATTCTATAAATGGATATTTTAAGTCATACGTTTTTATTTTTAATTTTTTTGTTGTTTTTTGATTTTCAAATTTTTGATTTTGTTTTGGAGTTAAATCAACTAATCTTTCTACAATAGATTCGACTTTAAACTTTTCGATTTGAGATACATAAATTACTTCACATATTTGCCTTATATTTTCTATAATTGCTATCCAAAGAAATAGTCCTATATTCCATATTTCGTCCATACTTAAATTCTTTTTTGTTTGGTAAGCAGTAATTCCATTTTCTAATATTTCTCTGGTTATTTTATTGTCTGTATAATTTACTATTTCTGCGGATAATACATATATTCTTGCAAACCCTTGATATTTTCCGTTTGCTATTCCTACAAATTTTGTGTATTTTTCAAGGGTTAGCTCTTTTTCTATGGACTTTGTTACTTCTTCTATTATATAGAAATTGTCTAGTAGCCATTCCCCTGCTGGATGTATGGCTATTTTTTGTTTTATATGTTCATTTAAAAGGTTATACACTTCTTTTATTACTTGGTAGTTTTCTTTTAGAACTGGTATTGGGTAGGTGTTTTTGTCTGATTTTATTTTAGTGTTATGTGTGCTTGCTATTTTTTCTAGGTGTTCGTATAGTTCTTGTTTGTTTAGAAGTGCTCCTTCTAGTTTTAGTTGTTTTGTGGTCATAAATTTTTCCCCTTTTTTGCTTTTTGTGGTTATTGTTTGCTGTTTGGGGATTTTTTATACATTTTGTGTTTTTATTATTGCTTTTGCTATTTCATCAATATTTTTTATTTTACACTTATTGTTTCAATTTGTTCTATTATTTTGTTTATTTTTTCTTTTCTGTTTCCAGATGTATCAAAAAATTTTATACCATATTTTCGGCATTCTTTTTGCATTTCTTTGCTTCGACATATTATTTGGTTACAAGTCATTTCAAGCATAAATGTCCCTACATTTGCAGTCCAATCATCCTTGTCATCATTTAATTTAATTGCTTTAATTAAACTTTCTTTTGTTTCGTTTGGCATTCCTAAACAATACACATCAAAGCCTTTAGGTATAAAATATTTATTTGCGTCCTCCACACTTATTTCGTGTGTCTCAAATATCATTTTTCTTTTTGCTTTTCTAAGGTCTATATTCATTTCGTCTGCAATATTTGACATTAACATTGTTATTACCCTTTCTGGCACCAATGTTTGCTCTATATTTATTTCATATACTCCGTTATTTGATTTTGCTTCTGACATTACTTTTTTTCGTAACATACTATTTAAGGCTATTGAAAATACATCTCCTCGAACTAATTCATAATTTTTATTTCTTTGAAATAAAGCATTTGATATGGTCGTTTTACCACAACGTGGTTCTCCTATAATTAAAATATTTTTACTTGTTTCGTCTTCCTCCTTTAACTTTTTGATGAAATAAGCAAAAGCAATTCTATTATAACGTATTTTTGTGCATTTGTAAATGATTCTTCTTTATTTAATTCTTTTACTTTTTTTCCAAATCCACATAATTTTTTATTGCTACAAATATTGTTATTAAAAGAAACATAATAATATTTTCTATAAAGTTTCCCAAAAAATCTGACAAACCACTCATTGCATTTGGCAAACCAAATATTATTGAAAAAAATATATCTGCAAAAATCATTGTTTTATATATATTTACATTCAATATATTTTTCTGTAACTGGAAACATATTTTGTATTAAAAATGTACTATATGTATTAGCTACATATCCAAAAACAATAGTATCAACAGAAGGATTTTTCCTTAATTCTTTTTGTTTTTGAATTTTTTTATCATAAATTTTTTTATATTTCTCAATTTTGGTGCTTACAGGTATAAACCATATTATTTTTTCGTTTTCTTTGCTTTTAAAACAATAATAGCAAGGTCTTTTTATACTATTTTCTTTATTTTTCATTAATTCTCTATCATTTACAATTTCAAAGAACTCGTCTTTTATAAAATAAAATTTTCCTACGTCTATTTGCATATTTCCTCCTTATACAGTATAAGGCTTACCATTAAAGGTAAGCCTTATTATTTATTCACTCTCTCATTTATAACTCGCCAAAGGGGCGGCGACAAACACATTTATTTAACAATGATGTTCTTCATTATTATATTCATAATAGCATAAAATATGCTTGTATGTCAATGATTTTAGAATTTTTTTGTATCATTATTTTTACTTATTGTGCATTTTTTGACATTTTTGTTGTGCATTTTTTGACCGTTTCGTTGTGCAATTATCTCCATATCTCTCCATTAATATATCTAGTCAAAGCCATAATAAAAGCACTTCTAGTTAAATCAATTCTAGATAATTCACCACGAGTTAACAACCCAATTCCGCCTTTTCCTTTTCCTAAATCATGTCCTTCAAAAATTCTATCCATAACACTACCTAGTTCTTTTTCTTTAATTTCTTCTATGTATTTATTTGGAATAGGAAATCCTTGACTTGCACCATAACTTATTATTCCATTTTTATTTTCCATTACAACTGCATTAAAATCAATCCATTCATCACATAGTAAATTTTGAATTCCACCTTCACTTGCTACATAAAAATCTGCAATTATGTTGTTTTCTTTTGCATATTTTTTTAAATTTTTAACTCTATTTTGTGCTCCTTGAAATATTTCTTTGTTTATTGGCTGAGCATTCACATCTGAGCTTACAGGTATTCCTTCAATTTGAACATTCTCAAAATATTTTTCAAAAGCTTCTTTTGCACCCTGTATTTTTCCTGGATTTTTTGTTCCTATTAATATTTTCATTATTTTCTCCTTCTATAAAAAATCCTCGGAAACCAACTGATTTCCAAGGATGTAATATATTAATAATTTTCAGCTTTAATTTCAAAATAAGCTTTTGGATGATTACAAACTGGGCAAACTTCTG
>ERZ825896.872-NODE-872-length-36910-cov-7.391887_pt1 | contig 36910 bp, 35 predicted proteins | sample MGYA00519858_ERZ825896 | MGnify/ENA primary metagenome ERZ825896 (study PRJEB31778, sample SAMEA3449214) | human gut metagenome | biome: human gut; feature: human-associated habitat; material: faeces | place: United Kingdom | collected 2010/2012 ...
AGAAACTTTCCGCTAATTCGTTCGTTATTCACTTACCAATTCGCTGATTGTTTCAAATGCTTGTCAATTTTCCGCTATGCTTTGTCGCTTTCGGTCGAATCGGTACTCATGTACAAAAGTACACTCCGTTCCGTTCTCCCTCGGCTTCGCGCCTATCGAAAAATTTACTTCGCATTAAAATTTATTTGACTAAATTTCTACACTATGAAATTTTCAAGGTTCAGGTTCGACATGGTGTCGAACATTTAACATCTTAACACTTTTCTTTGTTTTTGTCAAGCACTTTTTTCACTTTTCAAAATCTTTTTCAAAGCGTTATTCAGTTTTTACATTGCTTTCGGTTATCTCCGACAGCTTGATTATCTTACCATTTTTCAGGCAATCTGTCAAGATGTTTTTCAAACTTTTTTCGAAGTTTTTCGTGCTCACTTCCGTGCCGATTCGCTTCGTTTTTTCGTTGAGATCTGTCATTGTTTTCCGACAGCTTGTCTATAATACCACGCTTTCCTCAGCCTGTCAATAGCTTTTTTCAGTTTTTCCGTTTTTATTCACCTTTTTCTCTTCTGTTTCGGCAAACTCGTTTTTCCGTGCCCGAAAGAAGTCATAATAGATGCGTACGTTCTTCAGGCGGAACCAATCCTGTTCGCAGACCGGATCCTGATCCAGATCATAGAGCTTAGCCCCTTTCATCGCCAAAAGGAACGGCGAGTGCGTCGCGATGATGAACTGGCAGCTGAAAAATCGAGCGGAATCCTCAAGAAAACGCGTCAGTTCCAGCTGACGTTCCGGCGAGAGGCTGTTTTCCGGCTCATCCAGCAGATAAACGCCGTTTTCCCGGATACGCGCGGTAAAATACCGATACGCGCTTTCTCCGTTCGAAAACTCACGCACATTGTCCATCAGAGTGTGACGGATATACTTGGACTGCGATTTTGATTTTGCCAGATTTGAGCGTTTCAGCGTTTCGTACTCCTCTATGCCGCCGAACTGAAAATGCGCGTACTTATACCTGGTATACTCTGCCAACCGTTCTTCCCGTTTTTCATGGATCCCATCGTTCAGGCTCCGGATATCCAGCATATAGTCAAAGACATCGTCACTCGTGATGATGCACCGGTTTTCCGTCTGTGTACTGTAATATTCCGTCTCGCAGCGGCGGACATAATCATCCCAAAAGTTCGATTTATTGAACGCCGCCATACGTTCCGCGCCGATCTCGGCGGCAATGACATTCAGCAGTGTGCTCTTTCCGGACCCGTTTCCTCCGTAAAAAAGCGTGATATCGTCGAACTCGACCTGCTGCAGCCCTTTTTGCGGAAAGATCTGAAACGGATAGAACGTATCGTAGCAGGTCCGTTTGATCCCATGCAGAAACCCTTCCTCCGCTGCCTGTGAGACCGTACGGAATGTTTTTAGATAGCGCATCCTTGTGTGCCTCCTTCCGTTTTTTGCAGGCCGAACAGCACATACAGCACGCAGGCGAGCCCGTTCCACAGCGCAAAGAAGCAGTAGCAGCCCTGCGCGCCGAACACGTCCAGCAGGATCCCGCCGATCAGGCTGCAAAGGATCGTGCTGAAATTATTGCCGACCGCGTGGAAGGTTGAAATGGCCAGCGCAGACAGCCGCGGTTCCGTGATCTTGCCGAAATATTTGATGAATTCCACCCAGATGACGCCGTTGGACATGCCCTGCAGGAAAAATATCGCCAGCAATACCCGGTAATCCGGACCGAACGCATAAAACGCGAAGCGCACTGCGCACAAAGCGACTGCGAGCAGCGTCAGCTTTTCGGTCGGAAGCCAACGGTTGAGCAGCGGTACCAGAAGCATGAATACGGTCTCACTGCCGGCCATCAGCAGGAACGCCAGGCCGATCCCGGCCAGACTGCCGCCTCCGTCCCGAAAGAGATAACCAAAATAGGTGCTGTTTCCCACGGCACAGCCGAATACAAAGAACGAACAGGTCAAAAGCTTCAGATATCTGCGGTTGTGCAGCAATTCGCCGAGAGAAGTTTTTCCGCTGCCGTCGGTCTTCCGGTAGTGCGGCGGTTCGGTTTCCCTCAGGATGACCAACGCCGCGATCGCAAAGGTGATCGCGTAGATGTAGAAAATGCTCGCCAGGCCGTGTCCCTCCGCATAGCTGCCGGCAAGATAGACCGCGGCTGAATAGCCCAGCGCGCCGAACGAACGGACGACCGGAAAGTTCTTGCCGCTGTCCATGACAAAAGAGTCGCAAAGCCCATGCACCGGCCCCTGGAACGCGTACATCGCCCCATAGAGCACCACATACAGCAGGAAATCCGTCGTGCGGAGCGTCAGGATCGCAAAGGTCGCCGCGCACACAAAAAGCAGCGCGATCAATCTGCGTTTCTGTAAGGTATTCGCATAAATCTTCCCCCAAACCAGACCAGCGATCACGGCGACTGCCGTACCGGTCGAAGTCACGATGCCGACCTGCGTCCCGGAAAATCCGATCGAGCTGAGATACTGTCCGATCAGCGGGCTGACGGCGCCCAGCGGGCAGTAGATAAAGAAGTACAGCAGATAGCTCCTTTTTTCTGCCTTGGCCTGTTGTAAAAAAGTATTCTGGTTCATGTGTCGGTTCTCCTCATCCCGCCGCAGGGTCTTTCTATGCTTTGTGCTTTTGTTTTGCTCTTAAAATTAAAGTATAGCAAATCTCGAACCGGTAAACAATATACGGAGGAAAAATTTTTAAGCAAGGAGGTACGCATTTGTTAATTGTCGCGATTCGTACTCTGATTCTATACGCAGCCGTTCTTTTTGCGGTCAGACTCATGGGGAAATCTGAATTGTCCAAAATGTCCCCGTTCCAAATGGTGATTCTTTTTATGATTGCGGAGCTGGCCGCCATTCCGATTGATTCAACATCCGCTTCGCTGATCAACGGCGTCATGGCAATCTTCACTTTGATGTTCCTTCAAATTGCAATCTCCTTTTTAGCAACGAAATGGGAGTGGTTCAAAGCCCTGGTTACCGATAAACCCAGCGTTTTGATCGAAAAAGGAAAACTCAATGAAAAGGAAATCAGACGCCTTCGCATCACGAGCACAGATCTGATGGAACAGCTGCGTCTTGGGAATTGTCCCTCTCTCTCCGACGTGCAATATGCCATCATGGAGTCCAACGGTCAACTGACGATCATTCCAAAAGCCGAGAATCGGCCGCTGACCCCAAAGGATCTGTGCCTCGCGGTCTGTGAAGGAGTTCTGCCGATGCTGATCATTTCGGACGGCAAGCTGTATGAACAAAATCTGCATGCGCTGGGCATGAGCAGGGAAATGCTCGACAGCAAGCTAAGGAAAGCAGGGTTGGCAGATTATCAACGGGTTTTCCTTGCTTTTTATGATGAAAACAAGCGAATCCACCTTTATCTGCGTGACGCTCACACGCTGCCGTTCGCCTCGGAGGTGGTGCTATGAAAGATTTTATCGTATCCATCTGCGCGGTTGCCATACTGATTGGTGGCTGGCTCTGCTTTGCCCACTACTCACAGGAACGAATTGACAGCTTCACCGCGCAAATTCGCGAAGAGATCCTTCCTCACGTTGAAAACGCGCAATGGACGGAATCGCTGCAAAAAACGCGGGCACTCAGTCAGGACTGGCATCGATACAAAAAGAAGGCTGTTTTTTTCCTCGATACCCAAACCATCAACGAAATCGATTACTCCATGGCGAAGTCTGTCAAATATGTCAAGGCCAAGGACGTTTCCAACGCCTCCGGTGAATTATCCGCCATGCTCGAGCAGCTGACCTTCCTTTGCTCCAACGATGAGGTCAACTGGGGGAATGTATTCTAGCCGCGGTCTTTGCCTTTACCGCCAAAGCGCTAGGTGCGCATGACCAAATCCAAGCTCTCTATGCACGCATGGGGGTTCGCGCATGAGCACCGCTCCGCGATGTTGTTTTGTCGTGGTTTTAAAAATACCGACACGCAATATTTTTGCATAGTAAAAAAGACCGTTTCCGGTCTTTTTTACTGAATTATTTCATACATTTTGGTTGCGGCTTCTTTCTTACAAGATTCGGTAAGTTCCAAAACCTTCGCTGATACGCTGCTGTTTCCGAACTCGATGTGGATGATATCACCCACCTTGACCTCGGTGCCGGCTTTCGCGAGCTTTCCATTGACCGAAACACGCCCCTGATCACAAGCGTCTTTGGCTACGGTCCGCCGTTTAATCAGTCTTGAATTTTTTAAAAACTTGTCGATCCTCATAAGCGCCTTTCCCTAACCCTCTAATGAGCTATTAGGTTTGAAATGTTATAAAAAAGGTAAGTGCTTACCTTAATTATCAAATTATTTGTTTACAGCGTCCTTTAATGCCTTGCCTGCCTTGAATACAGGAGCTTTGGATGCTTCAATCTGGATTACTTCTTCCGGCTGACGAGGGTTTCTGCCCTGTCTTGCTTTTCTTTCTCTGGTTTCAAAAGTACCGAATCCGATTAACTGTACTTTTTCACCCTTTATTAATGCTTCTTCGATGCTTGCAGTTACCGCGTTTAACGCCGCTTCCGCATCCTTCTTTGTAAAATTAGCCTTTTCTGCGATTGCAGCTACTAATTCAGCTTTGTTCATTTAAGTTCCTCCTTCATAATGATAATCTAGAAAATCATGCCTAGACGGAATGCTCCAATTTTTTGGCTTCATTCCATAACTCGTCCATCTCCGACAAACTCATCTCTTCCAACTCCCTGCCGCAAGCCAAGGCTGTTTTCTCGATATGTGAGAAGCGTCTAATGAACTTATTATTAGTATAATTCAAAGCGTCCTCAGGGTCAATGCCCAAAAATCTAGAAATATTGACAACAGAAAAAAGCAGATCTCCCACTTCTTCTTTTAGACGTGCCGCGTCTTTGTTTTCGTCTTGACAGCAGCTGATAACCTCTCGGTACTCCTCTTTCACCTTATCAAAGGCTCCGGAAATATCATCCCAGTCAAAACCGGACTCCGCGGCGCGCTTCTGGATTTTGTTCGCTCTGGTGAGAGCGGGCAAAGCCTTCGGCACTTTTTCCATGCGAGAGGTTACACGCTTGTCCCCTCTCTCTTGTACCTTGATATTTTCCCATTTTTCAAGCACTTTGTCAATAGATTTCGCGTGATTATTTTCGCTTTCTTCCAAAAAAACATGAGGATGACGGCGAATCATTTTTTCACATTCCTCATTGATCACGTCTGTCAAGTCAAAGCCTCCGCGCTCCTCCTCGATGTGCGCGTGGAAAACCACCTGCAGCAGGACGTCGCCCAGTTCCTCCCGCAGATTCGCAAGATCTTTATTGTCGATAGCCTCGACAACCTCGTAAGCTTCCTCCAGCATGCCTGCGCGCAGGCTTTCATGGGTCTGCACCCGATCCCACGGACATTCGACACGCAAAATTGCGATGATCTCCGCGAGCCGCCCGATAGCTGTTTCTTTCGCTTCTGCCGCGGCAGTGAGATGTCTGTATGCTTCTTTCATTTTCTCTCCTCTTCGTTATTTTACAAATCGATCCAAAAGCTTTAAGAGCTTTTCGCCCTTCGGCAATTTGCGGATTTCCTCCTTGCGGATGGTTCCGGTCAGCAGTACCAGCGCGCCGTAGACAACGACACCCACGAGGATCGCCAAAAGCAGCGCGAGGGTATTGCTCTTAAGCAGCAGATACAGCAGCTTATACGCCGCGAAAGCCGCGACGCCCATCAGAACAGAGCAAATGCCCGGCTTCACATAGGTTTCCGTATAATCAATTTCAATACCTAGCTGTTTTTTTAGATCCCGATGATTAAGTACCGCCGCAATCGCGTAGGCGGCAATGGTTCCGATCGGACCGCCGCTGACGTTGATGGCTTTGATCCCCACGAACACATAGGTGATTACCAGCTTACCCACCGCGCCGATGGCTAGATTTTTGACCGGAAGCATCTGCTTATCCACCCCTTGCAGGATGCCTGTCAACGTTTGTAGGGCGGATAGAAAAATAATCCCGACGCACATGACCATCAGCATTTTTGCCGCTTCACTGCCCTCGGCCTTGTTTTTATACAAAAGGTGCAGGATCGGCTCCGCCAGCGCGAACATCCCGACCGCGCACGGAAAACCGACAATCATGCCCGCTCGCATGCCAAAACGGCTGTTGTCAGCGACTTCTTTGAAATTCTTCACTTTGTAGCCGGCAGCGATCGCGGGCACCAGACTCATCACGATAGCCTGTGTAAGCACCTGCGGCATGCCGATCAAGGAATTGCAGTAACCGCCCAAAAGCCCCCACAGATGTCTGGATTCCTCCAAAGACCATCCTGTCGCCTGCAGCCTGCGCATGACAACCGCGCTGTCGATTGAAGACATCAGCGGCATGATAGAGGCTCCGATTGTAATCGGAATTGCGATGATCAAAATGCGTTTGATAATTTCCTTCGTACTCTCCAGCTGCTCCTTGGAACGATTTCGGCGGATTCGCGCCTGAATCGCCGGCAGGTTGAGCAGATAGATGCCGACAACGACCGCCAGTCCTGCCGCCGCGCCTGCCGTACACCCAAAGGTCGCCCCTGCGCTGACCGCTTCATAGCCGCTCGGAATCAGGTAGTAGGCGAGTGCCAGACCGACGACGACACGGAAGAACTGCTCCGCGAGTTGGGAGATCGCCGTCGGGTTCATATTCTGTCTTCCCTGAAAATATCCGCGATAAGCAGACATCACAGGCACGATAAACAGCGCCGGCGCGATTGCCTGTAGCGCCATCATCGTCCCCTCATTTTTGAGCACCTGGCTTTCGATGAAGCCGGCGCCGAAATACACGATCGCAAAGGTCGCGAAGCCCATCAGGCTGAGAAACCAAAGCGCGGTATGAAAGACTTTGTGCGCGCCCCCATAATTGCTGACAGCGATGCGTTCAGAAACCATACGGGATACTGCTACCGGAATCCCTGCCGTTGATAAGATCAAAAAGAATGTATAAATCGGATAAACCGAGCTGTAATAGGAAATTCCCTCCGCGCCGACCCAGTTAGTCAGCGGAATGCGGAAGAATACCCCCATGATTTTTACGATAATGCCGGCGATGCCCAAAATCGCGGCACCCTTCAAAAATTTATTTTGTGACATGAATTTTCAAATCTCCGTTTTCTTTCTTACAGCGCCGCCAAAATTCTCCGCGTCGCCGCGTTCGCTTCCGCGATGGTTTTTTCGAGGTCCAGGGTTGGATAGCTTCCGTTCTCATACAGCACTTTGCCGTCAGCCATCGTCAGGCAGATATCCGTTCCCGATGCGGAATAGACCAGATTGTTCAGCATGTTATGAACCGGATTCATATTCGGCTGATCGATATCAACAACAAGGAGATCAGCGCGAAAACCCTCTTTCACAAGGCCGCAGTCCTCTCTGCCCTGTGCCAGCGCCCCGTTTCTGGTCGCCGCCAGAAGCGTTTGGCGCGGAGTCACCGCTGTCGGATCCTGATAATACATTTTGGAAGCAAGCGCGAACACCTTCATTTCTTCAAAAAAATTGAGGCTGTTATTGCTTGCTACGCTGTCCGTCCCGATTGCCACGCGGATGTCTCGTTTCAAAAGCTCCGGCACATTGCAGACGCCGCTCGCCAGCTTGAGATTGCTGACCGGATTGGAGGCGACCGTCACGCCTTTTTCCTTGAGGATGTCAAAGTCCTCCCCTTCGATCCAAACGCAGTGCGCCGCGGTCGCCGGCATATCAAAGGCGCCGTATTTGGCAAAATACTGTACCGGTGTCATTCCGCGTTTTGCTTTGCAGGCTTCATGCTCCGACTTCGTTTCAGAGACATGCACATGCACGCGCGCGCCGGCCTCACGTCCGTATGCGCTGACCGCCTCTACCTCCGCCACATCCGAGGTATATTCCGCATGGATGCTGACGTCCATGCGGATTCTCCCATCCTCGGCCTGATGATACGCCTCAAAAGTCCGCTTCATCTCCTGCATGGACGCTAACTTCCATACATCGCTTTCGCCGCCGCTGACGATCGCCCGGGAAATATTCGCTTTCGCGCCGGAATCGATGGTTGCCGCGACCATATCGTCAATGAAGTAGTACATGTCGCTGGTGGAAACAATCCCAAAGCGCAAAGACTCTGCCATTGTCAAAAGCGTCGCCCAGTAAACCGCCTTGCTGTCCAGCTTCGCTTCAAACGGAAAAATCCGTTTCGTCAGCCAGTCCTGCAATACCATGTTTTCGCCGTAACCGCGCATCAGCGCCATCGGAGAGTGTCCGTGGCAGTTATAAAACGCGCTCATCAAAAGCTTGCCGCTGCCGTCATAGGCGCGGCCGTAATCTGTCTTTGGCTCCGTTTTGCCGATATACGCGATGCGCGCGCCGTCCGTTCCTACAAACATATGCTCACGCACCTCTAAATTTTCGTCTAATATCGTAATATTTTTAAAAAGCATCGCGTTTTTTCTCCTTCGTTTGATAGGCATAAGTATGATTAGTATACCACTTTTCGCTTAGTTTTCCAAGCCGATCGTTGAAAATTCCATGGAATCTCCATATTCTCGCGCTTCGTTCGTTCCATGCGGTCGTGCAATTTATAAATTTCCATAAAATACACATCGCCGCGCTGCATATTTTAGTCATAGCGGCAAATACTAATTTTACCAACCAAAACGGAGGAAAACAAATGAAAGCAACGGGTATCGTAAGAAGAATTGACGACTTGGGCAGGGTGGTCGTGCCGAAGGAAATTCGGCGCGTTCTCAGAATCCGAGAGGGTGATCCCCTGGAAATCTATACGAGCAGCACCGGCGAGGTCATCCTCAAAAAATACTCTCCGATCAGCGAGCTCGGACAGTTTGCCGATGAATACGCGGAAAGCGCCGCGCGCGTTCTCGGCGCGACCATCATCGTTTCGGATACCGACCAGGTGATTGCCGCGTGCGGTTCCGCCAAAAAAGATTTTTTAGACAAAAAAGTAGACAATGAACTGGATCGCATCATCCAGAGCAAGAACCGCTACTTAAACGACGCGAAGATCGTGGTCCCCATTATTTCCCAGGGCGACCCAATCGGTTCCATTACTATCTTGCCGAAGGAACATGCTGCCTTGGGGGACACCGAGCTGAAGATTGCCGAGGTCGGCGCGTCTTTTTTAGCTAAACAGATGGAAAGTTAATTGGTCAAGGAAGGCTCCAAAAAAACCGAGGCCCGCGGAAATCGTTTCCCGCGGGCTTTCGGTTTTTTTACGATGCAGGAAATATCGCTGTGCGATATTTCCGGAATCACGACAAACACACCTGACAAAGCGGTGCGCACGCACAAGTGCCACGCGCGCATAGAAATTTCGATTTCGCTATGCGCGCTGTTATCTTGACGCGCTCTTTTTACTCTCATTCAGAAGCTCCAGCAGACTGAGCACATCCTTCATCAGATTTTTGCGGTCGGTCGACAGGCGGATAAATGGCTCCACGCCGCCGTGCACGAATACCTTCTGTCCGAAGCGCTCGGTCAGATTGAACAGCGCGTAGCCGCTAAGCGGATTCGTCTCGGCAAACTGAAACACCATGCGCATCGTTTCCTGCGCGGCTAGTCTGCAGGTCAAAGTCTTCGGTGTCCGCGCGCGCCCGCCGGGCGCGGTTTCTGTTTTTTCCTGATAGATGCGTGTCACAGACAAAGTTTCCGCGAGATATCTGGCGTGCGCGATCCGCACCAGGTTGACGGCCGGCTGCGGCACATCCCCGAAGCGGTCGAGCAGCTCATCGAGGATTTCATCTTCATCCTCGTAGGTTCTGACGGAAGCGATTTTTTTGTACATCGAAAGCTTGAGCGTTTCGTTTTCGATGTAGGTTTCCGGAATATAGGCGGAAAGCGGAATCTCCACAGAGGTTTCCTCTTTGCGTTCATTGACGATTTCGCCCTGCAGCGCGCGTATCGCGTCATCCACCATCTTGCAGTAAAGCTCATAGCCTACATTCATCATATGGCCGGACTGCGCGGTCCCCAAGAGATTACCAGCGCCGCGAATTTCCAGATCCCGCATGGCGACTTTAAAGCCGGCGCCAAATTCTGTGAATTCGCGAATCGCCTTCAGGCGTTTCTCCGCAACCTCCGTCAGTACCTTGTCCTTTTGGTACATCAGATACGCGTAAGCCAGCCGATTGGAACGCCCGACTCTGCCGCGCAGCTGATAAAGCTGTGACAGTCCGTAATGGTCGGCATCCAGTACGATCATCGTGTTGGCGTTCGGGATATCCAGGCCGGACTCGACAATCGTTGTCGCGACCAGCACATTGCTGTGCCCTTCGATAAAATCCAGCATGACGTTTTCCAAAGCGTGTTCGTTCATCTGCCCATGTCCGACGCCGACCACAGCGTCCGGCACCAGTGCCTCGATTTTCGCCGCGATCTGCTGAATGCCCTTGACTCGGTTAAATACCACAAAGACCTGCCCTCCGCGCCCAAGTTCACGCTCGATGACATCACGCAGCAGGTGATCATCCTGTTCCAAAACATAGGTCTGCACCGGATAGCGTTCCTCCGGCGCTTCCTCAATCAGACTCATGTCCTTGATGCCGGTCAGAGACATATTCAGCGTCCTCGGAATCGGCGTAGCCGAAAGCGTCAGCACGTCGACATTGTTTTTCATTTTTTTGATGGTTTCCTTGGCTTCGACACCGAAGCGCTGTTCCTCATCGATGACCAGCAGCCCCAGATTTTTGAATTTAACATCCTTAGAAAGCAACCTGTGCGTGCCGATTACCAAATCGATATTTCCCTTTTGAAGCTCGGTAATAATCTGATCCTGCTGCGCCGGCGTTCGGAATCGTGACAAAACCTCGACTTTGAACGGAAAATGTTCAAAGCGTTCCTTTAGGGTGTAGTAATGCTGATTGGCCAAAATTGTCGTCGGCACCAGTACCGCAGCCTGCATACCGTCTGCCACACATTTGAACAGTGCCCGCGCGGCGACCTCGGTCTTGCCAAAGCCCACATCTCCGCAAAGCAGACGATCCATCGAAAAAGGCTTTTCCATGTCCTGCTTGATTTCCTCGATCGCGCGCAGCTGATCGCCGGTTTCCTCATAAGGGAAGGCATCCTCAAACTCCTTCTGCCAGACTGTATCCTTACCGAAGCTGTGCCCCGGTTTCATGCTCCGTGCCGCGTACAGATCGATCAAATCCTTCGCCATGACCGCGATCGCGGCCTTGGCCTTCGCCTTCGTCGCCTTCCATTCACCGCCGGACAACTTGTTGATACGCGGCGCGCCTCCGTCAGAACCGATGTATTTTTGCACGATATCCATCTGCTCCACCGGAACGTACAGCATATCGTTGCCCGCGTATTTGATTTTGATATAGTCCTTCTTTTCCCCCTGCACCGTAAGCTGTTCAATGCCGACAAACTTGCCGATGCCATGGTTCTCATGCACGACGAAATCGCCCTCGCGCATATCGGCGAAGGACTGCAGCTTCTGTCCTTTATCCTTGTATTTTTTGCGTCGGGTCTTTTTACGTGTTTCAAAGATATCGCTTTCGCTGATATAGCAGACCTTCTCCGTCGGAAGGTCGATGCCCGCAGTCAGACTTCCCTGTGCGAAGTTCAGTTTTTCCAAAAGACCGATCCGCTCTGCGAACTCGCGCAGATTCTCCAGCCGTTCCTGTGACGAGCAGACGATCGTGACACGATAACCCTTCTTGACATAAGCCTTCAGTTCGCTCTCCAGCACGTTCATCTTACCATGGAAGGTCAAAACCTGCCTGCTCTGCAGATTGTATACCCGATCAAAGCTGTCCACCCCCGCGACGCGCTTCGGAAAAGGCGTAAACACGACGGTGCCCGGTTTGCTGTAGACCTTGCGAAAATCTGTTTTGTCTGTGATGACTGCCGCGTCTTCGGCAATGACCTGCCCACGTTCGAGCATGACGCCGAAGTCCTCTCGCAATTCCTCCGTCCGCAGCTGCAGTGTTTCTTCGACGCGCTCCGGATCATCGATCATCACGCAGCCATCATCCATATAATCCCATAGATATTCTGTATGATCGTAAAAATAGTGAATGTAGTTCTCTAAAAGCTGCAGGTTCGCGGCATGCGCGGCATATTCGCGCAGTTCCTCTCCGGTCGCCCCAATTTTTTCGGAGAGTTCCTCACTGGTCACCGCGGCTTTTTTCGCGGCCTCACGGTAGGCTTTGCCGATTTTTTGCTCGGCGCTTTGAAAAATCTCACGTTCGCTGAGGATTTCCTCTGCCGGATAGATTTCGACAGACTGCAGAGTTTCCAAAGAACGCTGGCTGTCGATATCAAAGGCGCGAATAGAATCTACCTCCGCGCCAAAAAACTCGATGCGATAAGGGGTTTCGCCATCCGGCGTGTAGATATCCAGGATTCCGCCGCGCACGCTGAACTGCCCGCGCGCGTCGATCATTTCCCTGCGTTCATAGCCCAGCGCCACCAGCTTGCCTTTGATTTTGTCCAAATCGACTTCTTCCCCAAGACGCAGTCGGAACGAGGATTTTTCGAAGCTGCTGTGCGGCGCGATTTTTTTGACGGCAGCGGAAGCAGGCGCGATGACGACCACAGGCTGACCGGTACGCAGCGCCTTGAGCGCTCGCAGGCGGGTAAGCATGTGATCCTGATTTTTGGCCGCATAGCGCAGCAGGAATTGTTCTTCCTCCGGCAGGGTAATGATTTCTTTATCCTGTACAAAAAAAGAAAGATCTGAAGCAAGTCTCTTTGCTCTCACATCTGTGGAAACGATGATGATGCTTTGATCTTTTTGATTCGCGTAATAGGCGGCTGCCGGCGCCACCCGGCTTTCGGAGACACCCGTAACATTAATCATGGCTCTTTACCTCCCCCTCCGCGGTTCGTGCGTCCGCCCCCAACGATACGGTTTTTTCGGCTTCCGAATCGCGCTTCGGTTTCTTAGCCTTGGTATTGTATGCGTTCATGGCTTTTTCTATGCCATGCTCAACAATACAGGCCGCGCTTTCGGCTGCCTTGGTCAACGCTTCCTCCAGAGGCGCGACCTCTTCCTTGGAAACACCGCTCGTGACATAATGAATCAAGTCAGGCTGCTTGCCGTCTGTTCTCCCGATACCAACGCGAATACGCGGAAACCCATCGTCACCCAAAAGATAGACGATGTTGCGCATACCGTTGTGTGTACCGGCGCTGCCTTTTTTGCGAAGGCGAATGGTTCCTGTCGGGATATCAATGTCATCATAAATGACGATCAGATTTTCGATCTCCACCTTGTAAAAATTCATTACCTCCACGATGGATTGTCCGCTGAGATTCATATAGGTCTGCGGTTTCACCAAAAGGACTTTTTGGCCGGCGATTCTGCCCTCGCCGACCAAAGCCTTAAATTTGATTTTGTCGATACGGATCCCGTATTTCTCTGCCAGCAGATCTACCGCGAGAAAGCCCATATTATGTCTCGTATTTTCGTATTTTTTGCCGGGATTGCCCAGACCTGCGATAATGTACATCGTAAATAACAAGTTCCTTTCTCTTCCTGTTTTCGCGCGCCGCGCGTTCTGTCTAGTCGAACAGAACGCTGATGGAGCCGTTGGTGAAGACTCGGGTCATCGCCTCCGCGAACAGAGGCGCGACGGACAGGAATTTCATCTTTTCAATTTTCTTTTCATCCGGAAGCGGAACGGTGTTTAAAAGCACCAGTTCTTCAATCGCGGATTTTTCGAGTCGTTCGACGGCCGGGCCGGATAATACCGGATGTGTTGCCGCCGCGTAAACGGCCTTTGCGCCGAGGTCTTTGATCGCGTTGGCAGCGTTGCAGATCGTGCCTGCCGTATCAATCATGTCATCGAGAATGATGCAGTTCTTGTCCTCGATATTACCGATGATGTTCATGATTTCGGATTTGTTCGGTTCCGGTCTTCTCTTATCGATGATGGCAATCGGACAGTTAAGCACCTCTGCCATGTTTCTCGCGCGGGTCACGCTGCCGTGATCCGGAGACACGATGACCAGATCTTCCATATTCTTTTCCTTGAAGTATTTCGCCAAAATCGGCATGCCGAGCAAGTGATCGACCGGAATATCAAAATAACCTTGAATTTGGTTTGCGTGCAAATCCATCGTCAGAACTCTGTCTGCGCCGGCTGCCACAATTAAATCCGCGACCAGCTTCGCTGTAATCGGATCTCTGGCCTTTGCTTTTCTGTCCTGACGCGCGTAGCCGTAATACGGAATAACGGCGTTGATTCTGCCTGCCGACGCGCGTTTCATCGCGTCAATCATGATCAGAAGCTCCATCAGATTGTCGTTGACAGGGTTGCAGGTTGATTGAATGATATACACATCCAGGCCTCTGACTGTTTCCCAAATGTTTACGGAAATTTCTCCGTCGCTGAATTTGGTCACAGTTGCTCTGCCCAATGGTTTCCCCATGATGCCTGCAATTTCTTCGGCTAATTCCGGATGAGAGTTTCCGGCAAAGATTTTGTAGTCAGCAAATACTCCGCTTCTCACTTTTTCTTACCTCGTCTTTCTTGTGTTGTTTCCTTTGTACTTTTTTTGTAATTTTGTAATATTGATATTTTCACTATGACATGAAAATGGAATCGTTGTTATCTGTATCGCGTTTTATCACTTTGTTTGTGCTTTGCTTTTTTTGTTCCAAATCCCTTTTGCAGAGACCCAGCCCTGCTTTTGTGTGCCGCGGCTTCTGGCGATATAGAGTGCGTCGGCCTCCACATCCTCTGTCACCGTACTGCCCGCCGCGATATACGCGCCGTCTCCGACTTGTACCGGAGAAACCAGATTGCTGTTGCAGCCGACAAAGACATCGTTGCCGATCTGCGCGCGATATTTGTTCGTGCCGTCATAATTGACAAAGACTACGCCGCAGCCCAAATTCACACCGCTGCCGACATCCGCATCACCGACATAGGTCAGGTGCGCGGCCTTAGAGCCGTCTCCGAAGCTGGAGTTTTTCATTTCCACAAAATCACCGACCTTACAGTTCGCGCCGACCACGGTATGCGGCCGCAGATAAGCGAATGGTCCGACCGTTGTGCCACTGCCGACACTGCTTTCGAGGATGACAGAGCTTTCGATCTCCACACCATCCGCGATTCGCGAGTCTTTGATTCTCGTGTTTTGGCGAATCACGCAGTTCTGTCCGATGACGGTACTGCCTTCCAGCGTTACGCAGGGGCCAATCAGCGTACCCGCGCCGATCTCAACCTCCGCGTCGATATAGGCGCTTTGCAGGTCAACAAACTGCACGCCGCGCTGCATGTGCGCAAGATTTCGCGCAAGACGCGCTTCTGTTTGTGCCTGATAGTCCTGCAGCCAGGTTTCCTCCGAAAAATTTTTTTGTTTTTCCATCTGTCTTTCCTTATGTGTTTTTATCGGCTTTTTCCATCTGCGATGCCTGCCTATTTTTCCAAAAGCAATTCGCCGACTTTGTAAATGTCCCCCGCACCCATGGTGATTACCATGTCACCACGCTGGGCCTGGCTGTCTACATAATCTGCGATGGCCGCGAAGTCCTCCATGAAAAGGACGTCCTTATCCGGATGTGTTTCCTTGATTTTTTCCGCCAGCTGCGCGGAGGAAATCTTGTAAATATTCTTTTCTCTCGCCGCGTAAATCTCCGCCAGAATCAAGTGATCCGCCTTCTCAAAGGCATCGGCGAATTCGTCGAAGAGCGCGATGGTTCTCGTATAGGTATGCGGCTGGAAAATGCACCAGAGCTTGTTGTGCGGCACGTTTTCGGACGCGCTCAGAGTCGCTTTGATTTCGGTTGGATGGTGCGCGTAGTCGTCCACGATCTTCACGCCCCTGGCGGTCGTTCCGACAAGATCAAAACGACGCTGCGTACCGTGATAAGCTTCGAGCGTTTCCTTCGTCAGCGCCGGCTCTACGCCAAGGACGCAGGCACAGGTGAAGGCCGCCAACGCGTTGAGGATATTATGTTCTCCCGGCACCGCAAGCTGTACGCGGCTGAGCATCTTCCCATCGTGACAGACATCAAAAGACGGCATCCCGTCCTCATTGAATTTGATGTTCGCCGCATAATAATCACAGTTTTCGCTCAGCCCAAAGGTCACGACGTTGTCCAGATCACGAATCACCTGATTGACAAACGGATTCGCGTCATAAGCGATAATGGTTCCGCTGCCCGGCACCAAATGCGCGAATTTGTCAAACGAACTGACAATGTGGTCGATATCCTTAAAATAATCCAAATGATCGGAATCGATATTCAGGATAATTTCGATTTTTGGCTTCAGACTCAAGAAGCTGTCCATATATTCGCAGGCTTCTGTAATAAAGTAACGACTGTGACCGACCTTGACGTTGCCGCCGATCTCGGTCAGATTGCCGCCGACCAAAATGGTCGGCTCGAGCTTCGCGCGCTCGAGGATCAGGGAAACCATCGAAGTGGTCGTGGTTTTACCATGGGTACCGGATACCGCGATGCTGTTTTCATATTCCTGCATCAAAAGTCCCAGCATCTGCGCCCGCGAGAGAATCGGGATTCCGCGTTCTTCCGCGCGTTTCATTTCGGGATTATCGTGACCGACGGCCGCCGAGAACACCAAAAGGTCTGCCTGCTCCACATTCTCCGCGCGGTGTCCGATAAATACCCGCGCGCCCTTGCTCGCCAGTCTGACAGTCTCCGCGGATTCTTTCATGTCAGAACCGCTGACCTCATAACCTCTGGACAGCAAAATTTCTGCAATCGCCGAAAGACCGATGCCTCCGATGCCGATGCAGTGTATCTTCTTATATTGACTTAGATCTATCATGGATTGATTGCCTCCGAATTTCTTCTTTCGCAAAGAATGCTACAGCTAGTATACCACAAATAAAATATTTTGTGAGCAATAATTGACAAAAAATCAAAAAAGAAATATGATGTTTTTATATTGATACCTTCGGTTGACAAGAGCACACACGCCTGGACGGCTTGAAATTTCAACGCATACTGCGTTCTCGTCTCAGGCCTACGTCCAGTAGGACTTCGTCCTGCGGCCCTGCCTGCGCCGAAATTTCAAGCCGCCAGATTCCAAAGGAAGTTTGCAGAGAGAATATTTGCCTCTGTGCAAGGCGGATGAGCGAGGCGTAGTGGTGCTACGGTGAACGAAGACAACGATGCGCAGAAGCAAAGAGGTCTTTGCAAACCGTGTGTGCCTTTGTCAACCTAAGGTACGAACAATGGGGGTAAAAAAGCATGAAACGTACGGAAAGAGTCGGCGCGCTGATTAAGATTTTGACAGAATCGCCGAACAGAATTTACAGTCTTCAGTATTTTTGTGATCTCTTCGGTGCTGCAAAATCCAGCGTCAGCGAAGATATCCAATCCGCCAGTCAGGCGATTGCGGTGACCGGATCCGGTTATTTGGAAACGATTGCCGGCTCCAAAGGCGGCGTCCGTTTCGTTCCGGACATTTCGCAAAAAGAGATTGAAGCGCTGCAAGCGGAATTTTCGCGGCGGCTGGTCGATCCTTCCCGTCTGCTCGGCGGCAACTTCCTTTACACTTCCGATATCTTTTATGATTCGGATTTGGTCACGCGCACCGCGCGTGTTTTTGCCAAAAAGTTTCAAGGCTGCGGCGCTGACTGTGTCGCGACAGTTGAAACCAAGGGCATTCCGCTCGCCTTCACAGTCGCGCATATGCTGGGCATACCGCTGGCGGTCATTCGCAGAGAAGCAAAAATTTCGGAGGGTTCTACGGTCAGCATCAATTATTTCAGTGGTTCCTATGACCGTCTGCAAAAAATGTCCATGTCCAAACGTGCGATCGCGCCGGGCGCGAAGGTTTTGATCATTGATGATTTCATGCGTGGCGGCGGCAGTATTGTCGGTATCTCGGAAATGATCGGAGAGTTCAGCGGCACCGTCGTCGGGGTCGGCGTGGCAATCGCGAGTCTCACGCCTGAAAAGAAAAAAATCAGCGATTATACCTGCCTGGTTTACCTCGGTGAAATTCACGCAGAGGAAAAGAAAATCTCCATTCTTCCGAACGACAGTATTTTTTAGCATAAAGCATAAAGCGGGAGTTCCTCCGGAGGCCGCGCGGTACTTATTTTGAGAGACCGCGCGGCCTCTGTGTCTTTTTCATATTTTTTTCTCTTGTTTTTGTTTTCATTACACAATTTACGAATTTTAATTCCAAGATTTTGCAAAAGATGTTGCGAAATAATTAACAGTGTATTATAATTTTCTTGGTACTGAAAGGGTGCCGGAAAGGTGGAAACAAGATGAATATTACTGACGTAAGGATTAGGAGAATGGGCGAAGAAGGCAAGATGAAAGCTGTGGCATCCGTTACCTTTGACGATGAATTTGTTGTTCACGACATCAAGATTATTGATGGGCAGAACGGACTCTTTATCGCTATGCCGAGCCGTAAGGTCGGTGAGGGTGATTTCCGTGATGTTGCACACCCTTTGAAGTCCGAAACAAGAGCGAAGATCAAGGACGCGATTTTTGCAGAATACGACAGACTTTGTGAGGAAGAACCGGTCACGTTCGCTGAGGAGGAACCTCTCTGTGCGGTTGTCGGAGAATAGACTTCGCTGATTTTTATTCGCAATCATTTTGTAGGAGAAGGGAAAGGACGCTCTTGAATATCGGAGCGTCCTTTCTTTTGGCTCGCGCCGTTTCAAACGTTATTCGACTGTGGCAAGCCGCCGCTTCACACATTCTCCACGCGAATCATGTTAGTGTTACCCGCGACATCCAGCGGCACGCCGGCGCTGATGACGACCTTATCACCGCCGCGCAGCAGGTTTTCCTTCTTAGCCTCCTCCAGACAGCGATAGACGAGCACATCGACATTCTGCAGGTTTTCCACCATCAGCGGTGTCACGCCCCAAACGAGTGCCATTTGGTGATAGGTTTTATGATGCGGGGTCGCCGCGATAATCGGTGTCGCAGGGCGAAACTTGCTCATGCGCGAAGCCGTATAACCGGACTTGGTGATGGCAATCAATGCTTTCGCCTTGATGTCCTTCGCCAGCGTGCAGGCTGCGTGACCGACGGCATTGGTTGTGTCCTCCGCGTCCATTTCGTGCTGCATCGCGCTCCCCGGAAGTAGATACGGGTTGTCCAGTTCTGCCTGCTCCGCGATCTTGGCCATGGCAGCGACCGCCTCGACCGGATACGCACCGACAGCGCTTTCTCCGGAAAGCATGACAGCCGAGGAACCGTCGAAGACCGCATTCGCAACATCGGTAATCTCCGCTCTGGTCGGCAATGGATTTTGAATCATTGATTCCAGCATCTGAGTCGCGGTGATGACGATCTTGCCTCGCTGTTGGCAGCGTTTAATGAATCGCTTTTGAATACCGGGCAGTTTTTCAAATTCCACCTCAACCCCCATGTCGCCGCGTGCTACCATAATGCCGTCCGACTCGTCGAGGATTTCCTCAAAGTTTTCAATGCCTTCCAGATTTTCGATTTTGGAAATAATCTTGATCTCCTGCCCGCCGTTCGTCGTCAGGAATTCACGCAGGGCCCGCACATCATCAGCCTTTCGCACGAAGGAAGCCGCGACAAAGTCCACATTCTTCTCAATGCCGAACAAAAGATCACGCTTGTCCTGCTCGCTGAGGTATTCCATCTGCAGTGCCACGCAAGGGACATTGATTCCCTTGTGATTGCTGATCTGCCCGCCGTTGATGATTTTGCAGAGGATATCTGTGTCTGTCGTCTCGCAAACCTCCAACCGGAGCTTGCCGTCGTCAATCAGCACCGCATCTCCTGCCTTGAGTTCCTGCGGCAGATTCGCGTAGGTAATGCCGCAGCCATGCGCGTCTCCAAGGATATCTCGCGTCGTCAGAGTGAACATTTCTCCGTTCTTGAGCTGCGCCTTGCCGCCCGCGAAATCTCTGGTGCGGATCTCCGGCCCCTTGGTATCCAACATGACTGCCGCGGACAGCCCCATCGCGTCCCGCACGCCGCGGAACAGATCTATGGTTTTACCATGACTTGCATGGTCTCCATGCGAAAAATTCACTCTCGCCACATTCATGCCCGCTTTCAGCATGGCGTGAATGATTTCTTCTTTGGTGGATGCCGGTCCTAAGGTACACACAATTTTAGTTTTTCTCATATCCGTTTGCCTCTGTTTCTTAATAGTCGTTGTTTCGTCGCTGTGATAAGGACATTGGCCCGGCCGCTGAGCGGCTCTGCTCTCGTCTTTCGACTCGGCATCACCTTCTACGACTTGTTCCTAGCCAGCTGCAAAGCTGGGGAACAAAAGCAGAAGGTCTGTTTACCCATTCAAACTTCGTTTGCACTCGTTTTCATGGAACAGAACCATTCGCTCGGGCATCTGTCTTTCATCAGCTCTGCTATCGCCTCTGGCTCTGCCCTTAAAGTGCCACGCGCCAAAGCGCTGCACTTTTTGGCGTGAGACCTGCCTCGCTTCTGTCTTCGCCTTATGGCTCGCCAATCAGCGGGCTAGGGCTGCAAGTCGCTGTGATAAGGACATTATACAAAAAAAGCAAAAAGAATGCAATGACCTCTCTTGATTCCTTTTGAGGTAAACGATATACTGATAGCAAAACAGACGCGAAGCGGGAGGATTGTATATGCCATCACACGAAAATATTTTAAATTTAGAAACTCGGCTGCGCAGCGAACGAGCGTTGCCCCTGATTATGAGCGCGGACGATGCCGCGCGCCTGATTACAGATGGCATGGCCGTCGGCATCAGTGGCTTTACCAATGCCGGTTATCCAAAGGTCGTGCCGCATGCGCTCGCGGAGCAGATCAAGAATGGGCGTAAGGTTAAAATTGCGCTTTACTCCGGCGCCTCGGTGGGACCGGAGGTTGACACCGAGCTGACGGAAGCCGGCGCCATCGCAAAGCGCATTCCTTATCAGACCAATTCTGCCCTGCGCAAGGCTATCAACGACGGTAAAGTCGGCTATGTCGACATGCACCTCGGCCGCAGTCCGGAATTTATCGCAGCCGGACATGTACGAAAGCCGGATATCGCCCTCGTAGAGGCACTCGCCATCACCGAGGACGGGCATCTAATCCCGACCACCTCTGTCGGCAACACCCCTACCTATGTGGCGGAGGCGGACGCGGTTATCGTTGAGATCGCGATGTCCAAGCCACTGGCCCTGGAGGGCATGGCCGATGTTTACATGTGTCAAAAGCCGCCTTGCCGCCAGCCGATCCCGCTGACGCATCCCAGCGACCGCATCGGTACTCCGTACATTCCTTGCGGCTGGGATAAGATCAAGGCGATTGTCATTTCCGACCGCAGCGACCTGACCAGACCGCTGGCCGCGATTTCCGAGGATTCCAAAAAAATCGGTCAGAATATCATCAGATTCTTTGAAGACGAGGTTGCTGCAGGCCGCTTAGGCAAATCTCTGCTGCCGATCCAGTCAGGCGTCGGTTCTGTCGCTAACGCCGTCCTCTACGGTCTGCGGGATTCCGCATTTGAAGGTCTGACCTGCTATACCGAGGTCATTCAGGATTCCATGCTCGACCTCGTCAAATGCGGCAAGGCAGACATCGCCTCCTGCACCGCACTGGCGCCATCGCCGGAAGCGCAGACTGCGTTCTTTGATGACATTGATTTTTATAAAGAACACATTATCTTCCGCCCGCAGGAGATTTCCAATTCCATCGAAGTCTCCCACCGACTGGGTCTGATCGCCATGAATACCGCACTAGAAGTAGACATTTACGGCAATGTGAATTCCACCCATGTGCAAGGCAAAAAAATGATGAACGGCATCGGCGGTTCGGGTGATTTTTCCCGTTCCGCGTCGCTGGTCATCTTCACAACATCTTCCATCGCCAAGGACGGCGCGATCTCTTCTATCGTACCGATGTGTCCGCACGTGGATCACACCGAGCATGAGGTCATGGTCATCGTCACCGAACAGGGCTATGCGGATCTGCGCGGGCTCTCACCAAAAGAGCGCGCAGTCTGTATCATCGAAAACTGCGCGCACCCGGACTATCGTGATGCGCTCATGGACTACTTTCAAAGAGCCTGCGCCGAATCTCCCTGCCAGACGCCGCATCTGCTTGATGAAGCGCTCTCCTGGCACAGCCGTTTTGAAAAAACAGGCAGCATGAAATAGCAGCTTACGCCTGCTGCCTTGGTAAAACAACCCTAAAGGCGGTTCCGCCCTCCGCGCGGACTTCCGCGCGGACACTGCCGCCATGCAGCAACGCGATTTCGCGCACAAGTGCAAGCCCCAGCCCCACGCCGCCCATCTGCCGGCTTCTGGATTTGTCCACACGAAAGAACGGTTCAAAGATGTGCTCCATGCAATCCTCCGGAATCCCGCTTCCAGTGTCGGCAACCTCCAAAATCACATTTTCGTCTGCCTGCTTCACCGAAACGAAGACCGTTCCGCCCGGCTTGTTGTATTTGATGGCATTTTCGATCAGATTAAACAACAGACGATAAATCAGCGCGTCGCTGCCGACCATGCTGACTTCCTCACAGTCCTGCCGGAGCGTAACCTGTTTTTCCTGCGCGAGCGGCGCGAGATCTGTCAAAATTTCCTCCGCAAGCGGCGCGAGCGGGATCTCGTCTGTTCTCGATACGGACTGCAGATTGCTCATCGACAGCAAGGTGCGGACAAGCGCGCTCAGCCGATCCAGCTGTTCCATCTGAAAAGCGGCCATCTGCATGGTTCCCGCATCTGCGTCCGCGTGTTCCTCACAAAAAAGCTCCAGCTTTGTCTGCATGAGGGCTAGCGGTGTCCGAAGCTCATGCGCCGCATTCCCGGCAAACTGACGCTGCAGGTCAAAGGAATGCGCAAGTCGGTCCAGCATACCGTTCACCGCGTGGCTTAACTGCCGAAACTCTTGAATCGCGCTCTCATCAAGGCGGACACGCTCCAGACTTTCCTGGTTGATTTTTTCCGCCTGCGCGGTAAACTGACGCAGCGGCTGCAAGGCTCTGCCGCTGACAAAATACGCGATTGCGGCACTTAGCAGCGTGACCGCCGCTGTAAGACACCAGCCTACGCGTTCAAAAACTATCTTTGCGTCACAGATTTCCTGAGAAAACTGTTTCAAAAATCCGTTCATTTCTTCCGGGGGGATTTCAATGGTCAGCACTTCGGCGTTTTCTGTCTGGTATTTGAGCACAAATCCGCCCAAATCATCCATACCGGTCGCGCCGGAACGGTACAGCAGTAAATTCAGACAAATGCAGGCACCGGCGATCAAAAGCGCGGTCATCAGCGTAATTCTCCACTGAAAGGATAGTTTTTTCATGCTCTTTCCCCCTCTATCACATAACCCTCGCCGATTCGGTTGTGAATCGGATCATAACCCAGCGCGGTCCGCAGCTTTTTTCGCAGCGCGGACATGTGCACGCGGATGGAATTGCTGAAGCTGTCTACACTCCCATCCCACACATGATCGATCAACTCCTCCTGGCTGACAGGGCGTCCCTGGTGCAGCAGCAGATATTCCAAGACCCCGCTTTCCTTTCTCGTTAGCGGAATCGCCCGTCCCTCGACGGACGCCGTCCGGCTTCGGGAATCAAACCGCAGCGCTCCGCAGGAAAGGCAGACATCCTGCTGAATGAATTTGCGGCGTGTCAGGCTGCGGACACGCGCCTCCAGCTCTGCCAGATGAAACGGCTTGGAAAGATAATCATTGGCACCCGCGTCCAGCCCCTCTACCTTGTCCGAGATCTCGCTGCGCGCGGAAAGGATCAGCACCGGAGTTTCCTGATCTGTTTTTCTCAACTCCCGCAGTACGGTCAATCCATCTGTTTTCGGCAAATTCAAGTCCAGCAGCACTAAATCGTAACGCTCCACCGAAAGCAAAAATCGCGCGCTCTCCCCGTCCTCGCAGGTGTCTGCTTCATATCCCGAAAGCCGCAGCTTTTTTGCGATGTCCTCACGCAGGGACTTTTCATCTTCTACCACCAAAAATCGCATTCTTTTCTCACTCCTTGCTTTCTGTTCAACCATAAATTCTAAGCTGTGCAAAGACATGATACCATACAGACATAAAGTTTGTGTTAAGCCTTATCTTTTTGCCTGCGAGGGATCATCCGCCTTACTCCGGCTCTGTTCTGCCTGCATGGCTTCCGGACTCTTTGCCGCTGCCAACATTTCGCGAAAAGCCTTTTCTCCGCCGAACGCGCTGTAGTCAGGCTCCGTAAACGCATCATAGCTTGTGATGTCCACGCGGACAACAGCCGCGCCGAGACTGTCATACTCGGCCTCGATACGTTCCCGGATCAGCTCGCAGGTCCTGGTGAAGTCCAAAGTATAGCTACGCGGCAGCATGGTTTCTTCGTCCATCTCCATGGTAAAGCCAACGCTTTGATACAGCGCATCTCTTTCGTTCGGAGCTTCATTCCACAAGTCAGAAAGTTCGATCCCGCTCGCCGATAAGACACTGCCCAGACCTTGATTCGCTGCGATCGCGCAGAACAGCTGCCAATCCTGCGGCATGGTCACCTGATACGCATTGCCTTTGTGGGTAATACGATCGCTCTCCGCGGCTGCTTTGAGACACTGCCGCAGATTGCCGAGCAGATCGTCCTGTCCGTAGGAAGACGGTTCTCCGTCATAGCCGCTTGCAATCGTTTCGCCTCGCAAGGTCCGGCTACCGTAATCGATCCATCCCTGCCCCAGGGTACTGTCCACACGCCGGATATAGGTCCGCACTGCACCGCCGCGCGTGCCCGTGCGATAATACGCAAAGGTATAGTCCGTACCCGCCTGCGCGGCATCCTCTGCTCCCAACTCTTCCAAAGTCTTTGTCCCGAGTATGCAAAGCGGTGATTCCGTCTGCTGCAGGTGTGCGGTCTCGCGCGTCCGCGCGCCGGAAAGTACACCGTAAGACAGGTTTGTCGTTCTCTGCGCCTCCGCGCTGTTCACGTTCAATAGCTTGTCATAAGCCTCTGCGAGAGCTGCGCGGTTTGCTTGGGTATTCTGTCCGACCGGATTGAGTACAAAGCACACGCAGCCGATCACCAGCGCCAGCACTGCGGCTGCCGCGATCCAGGTCTTCGGCTTTTTGAAAGCTGCCAGCGCCTTGACGCGCGCGCTCGCTTCTTTCTCTCCACCGATGAACGAGGTCGTGCCAAGGACAAAGCGTTCCGTCCCGGCTGCTGCTTTCACCAAGGTGGCAGCGTAAGCTTTTTTGTCTCCGCTCAGACGCGCCGCATCGTAGTCGCAGTAGATTTCCATGTCGCGGCGAAATCTGCGGAACGCCATCCAGATCACCGGATTCCACCAGCATATCGCCAGAATCAGTGCTGCCGATTGATTGCCTCCTAAGTCACCATGTTTCAAATGCGTCAGCTCATGCAGCAGCACCTGCCGCCGCTCCGCCGCGTCGAAGCCGGATTCCAACGCGATCACATACTGCCCGCGCATGCGTGTTAAAAAGGTCGTCTCCACGCCCTCTTTGATGCAGATTCGAACTTTGTCATTCACGCCGACCAGCACTTTCACCGCTTCCAGTTCCGCAAGCAGCGCAGCATCCCTGCTGTCCGGCAGCGCCTTGAGTTTCCTTTTTTGTCTGCAGTTTCCTGTAAGCATCCAGATACCCGTCAGAACCGCGCCGGCAAACCAGAGCCAGTTTTCCAGTTTGGCCCGCGAAGTCGTTGCGGCAAACTCGGCATCCAGCGTTTTGTCCGAAAACGGCACCCGCAGACTGAGATGATCCTTTTGAACGATATAGTAGTTACCCTGCTCTTCGATAGCAAAGCCTCGGGCGTTCAAGTCCTCGTAGGGTTCTACCCAGACGGTCTCTACCGTAGACTCGCTCTGCGGCAGCCAGTTGCGTACCGCAAGACCGCTTTCCGGCATAAACTCCGCGATCGGACTGAAGATAAACGATACTGCGACCAAAAGCCAGAGCCGCATATGCCCCCGCGGCGTGATCTGATTTCCAAACAGCAGCTTGATCAGCAGTACGAGCACAGCTGCCGCTGTGACCGCAATACTCAGATTCAGCATATTCATAGACATTCCTCCGTCATAATTGTTCCATTATGATTGACTTCTTCCTTATGTGCTTCCTACTCCATTTTTTCGATAATCTCCAGCAAGGTCTGCTGCTCCTCCTTGCTCAGGTTCTTGCCGGAAACCAGTGAGGATACCAGGAGCTTCGCGGAACCGTCAAAGATGCGGTTGATAAAGCTTTGCATCTCCTCCTTGCGGCAGGCTTCCTCGGTCACCGCCGCGCTGTAGAGGAAATTACGCGGGTGGCTCTCATCGGCTGCAATCGCTTCTTTTTCCACAAGTCTTCCGACCATCGTTCGAACGGTTGTGTAACTCCAGCCCGCATCTGCGACCGCTTCGGCGATTTCCTTTAATGTCATTTTTTTATCCTTGCACTGCCAGAGCGCCTTCATGATCGTCCACTCGGCATCGCTGATGGAAACTTGTCTGTTCACCATGTTTATTTGCCTTTCCTTATTCGCTATTTCGCTGCCAATGATTGAATCAGGTATCTGCCGTCCTTCTCCTTGAGGGTCAGAACAGAAGTACCGTAACCGCTATATATGTCCAAGCCTTTTTCTTTGATGTTCAAGGTTTCTCCGGTCAAAATCACGGTATCGCCGGACTTTTTGCCCTCTGTGACAATGAATTTACCGCCGCCCGCGTCACTGGTAAAGGTGATATAGCGGTCGATATCTTTTACATAGAACTGATTCCATTCTTTTTGCGTGTAATGCGTTCGGATATCGTCGAGCGTGATGCCTGCGTAATATGTGAGGCTTTGATTCAACCCCGCAGGGTCATAAGGTTTCACCGGCGTAATGAAATTATCGACCGTCCATCCGTCTTTCCTGTATGGGCTCCAATATTCCGAGTCTTCAAACTTTGCTTTGAGTTCCGGCGTCCACCCCATAACATCATCAAACTGTGGATAATATCTTAAAAACTCAAAGAAATCCATCTTATCCGGGTTGCTGTATGCGCTTGTGAAATAGCAGTATAGTGAAGTTTTGCCCCATGTTTCGAATATCCGGTTCAGTTCGTCTTTTGTTTCTTCGTTCAAATCTCCGTCCGGCTGTGAGAGCAGGAAATTCCAGTCCACAAGATGCAGCCGATTTTCCACCCATTCAAAGACCGCGGCACTTTCCTGTTCGATTGTTTTTCCGTTTTGTAATTTCTGCGTAAACGGAAGGATTAGTCGATAAATGCCCTCCGGAAGTTCTCCGTATTTTGGAGAAATATCGATCGTGGCTGTAAGATATTCGTTTCCCATGGCGGTTCCGCCTGCTCTTGTGCCTTTGTAGCCTTTCTGCTCCGGTACAGCCTCCCAGCTGTTCTTGTCTGTATATGGATCTTTCTTTCCCGTATAACGCTCAACGCGGAAGTTTTCCTTATAAGTCAGGCGCGGGGTCGGATTATCGTATTCTGTGTTCTCGATATGTACTGTGATACTGCCGGCATTCTGCGCCTCAGCCCAATAGGACATGTGCAGATTCGTATCTTCATATTCTTTGAGAAGTTCCGTCAGCTTCGGCGAATGTATGCGTTTTCCTCTGATCCTTGTGTCTTCGTTCTCGCCGGCAATACAATATATATCGGCGCCGGCCTCTTCCTCTCTGCCCAACACCAGGAAATTGGTCAGGCTCTCCTCCGAAAAATCCATGTCGATATAAATCTTGTAATCAAAGTCGTTCTCATTCACAGGTTCTCCGTCTGCAAAATCCTCTTCACGGAATGTGTGGAACAGTTTTGCAAGTTTCTTCCGCTGTTTTGCGTCATTAATGTCAATATAATCCTCTTCAAACGGCGTGCCTGTGCCTCTTTTGATCCAGATATTTTCGAAGTTTTGTGTCTGTATATCGTGAAAAAATCTGGTACACGGATCGCTGCTCTTCGGATTTACAACAAAGCATACACAGGCGCAGAGCAGCGCGAGCGCGGCGAGGACTGCGATCCAGATCTTCGGTTTCTTGAACGCCGCCAGTGCTTTGACGCGCGCGCTCACTTCTTTCTCTCCGCCGATGAACGAAGTTGTGCCGAGAAGAAAGCGTTCAGTCCCCGCCGCGGCTCTGACCAGCGTTGTCGCGTAAGCCTTTTTGTCCCCGGTCAGACGCGCCGCGTCGTAGTCGCAGTAGATTTCCATGTCGCGGCGAAATCTGCGGAACGCCAGCCAAATCACCGGATTCCACCAGAACGCAGCAAGCACAGCCGCGGCAACAAAATTTTTCCATAAATCACCATGCGAGAGATGTGTCAGTTCATGCGCCAGTACCTGCCGCTGCTCTTCCTCGCCAAATCCGTTTTCCAACGCGATCACATACTGACCGTCCAGCCGCGTCAGAAACGTTGTGTCCGCGCCTTGCTTGATCACGATCTTCGCACGGCTGCGGATGCCGATCTTCGTCCGAAGTTCCGTAAGCATCATCAGCTGCTGTGCCTCTTCACTATCTTCCAACATGCGCAGTTTCTTTCTCTGCTTTCCGATTCCGATCAGCAGCCAGCCCAGAACCATCAGGACGCCCATGACGCAGATCCCGTTCTGCAGCCTTCTTGCAGACTCCGATGCCGTAAAATCACCGGTCAGCGTCCGGTCTGTGAACGGCACCTGCATACTGACATGAGCCTGTCCGTTCCCCACTTGCGTATCGACCATCTGTCCATCTGCCTGCTGCCTTTCGTCCGCAGTCTCGCTAAGATAGTCTGCCTGTCCCGTCCATGCGCTGGACGTACCGATGCGTGCCTGCGTCTGCGGCAGATAAGTTCTGACCGCAAAATCGCTCTCCGGCAGTATCCCCGCCAGCGGCACCGCCAGCATCGCCACCGCCGGCAGCAACCATAACAGCATATGTCCCCGCGGCGTGATCTTGTTTCCAAACAACAGCTTGAGCAGCAGCACCAGTGCTGCCGCCGCCGTTACGGCAATGCTCAGATTCAGCATGTTCATAGTCTCTCCTCCCTTTGTCTACATTTGTAATCCCTCTTGTAACTTTAGTTTACATTTGTAGTTACAAAAAGTCAAGCAATACTTTCCTGCTATCATGGCATATTTTTTACGCAAAAAAACAGACCCTTGCTGATTGTCAAGGTAGTTGTCAGTAAAAATATATATTTTTGTTCTTTCAGGTTATCAGATCGCGTTCTGTACCTGATTACCATCATTTTGAGCGAATAGATTTTTATGAAACAGCCATCTGCTCATCCGTTTTTTCTGATTGCTCATGCACCTTATCCGGATTCAGATATACGATATCCGGAAGACTCCAGTTACGGGTTGCACGTCCATTCCAGCGTTCCGGATGCTCTGCTTTCGTGGCTTCGTAAACTTCTTTGCGTTTGGACAATATCTTGTCGGACAATCCGCTGCGGCGCTGATATGGCATAAGAAAGTTTAGACCACTATGATGATGTTCGTGGTTATACCACTTTACAAACAGGCTGACCCATTCCCGCACAGCTTCCAATGTTTCAAAGCCTTTGGGTTGATAATCAGGACGGTACTTCAGCGTTTTGAAAAGACTTTCGGCATAAGGATTATCATTGCTTACACGCGGTCTGCTGTTTGAAGGAGTGATACCAAACTGATACAGGGTCGTGAGCATTGTCGCCCCTTTCATGGGTGAGCTATTATCAGAGTGCAAGACTAATGGCTCCGTAGTCAGCCGACCTTGTTTTAAACAGATCCTTTTGATTAAACTACTGGCATAGCCTGCACTTTCTTCTTCGTAGACTTCCCAGCCAACGATACTCCGATCTTAAAGATCTGAGAAAAGGTACAGATAGTAGGACATGCCCTTATGTGGACCATTCAGATAAGTGATGTCCCACATATATACCTGATTTGGAGCTGTTGCACTGTATGTAGATGGACGATTATGCTTAGGGGCTTCACTGCGGCCACGGTGGTTCAGCATTTTTTCTTCCCGTAATACGCGATAAAAAGTTGATTCAGAGGCGATATAGATACCTTCATCGGCTAATGCCGGAACGATTTCACAAGGTGCCATGCTGGCATATTCTGCTCTGTTACAGAGGCTTATGATCTGCTAGCGGATCTCTTCCGGTATCTTCGGGTTTGTCAAGTAAAATGTGTAAGTTTTAGAAAAAATATTTTGGGGAGGGAAAGCTCCCCGTTCCTATTCCAGAATACTTTTGAGGGTTAATTCATTAAAGCGTTCTTTAAAAGTTCTTCCAGTTCATCGTTTATTTCACGCGCTTCCTGATAAGCGCAAATCAAGTGCTCATAGGCTTCGCTGAGCAGATCAGCCTCTTCTTCCTGATTAGCAGCATCCAGCATTCGTAAACGATGATTGATATGTTCCCATTTTTCATGAAGGGTCATTTTTAGAATCCTCCCTTCTCGTATTTACGAATACGTTTCTGGATTTTTTCGTCCATATCCAGCTGGTTTCGGACAAGTGCCCAGTTATTTAAAGGGCGTCCATTCCACTTCTTATACAATTCTGTTATTCGCAGATATAGCAGCTTAAACAGTGCGTTTTCGTTTGGAAATGCTCCTTTTTTGGTTACTTTGCGAAAACTGGAATTCACACTTTCTACTGCATTTGTGGTATACAAAACCTTCCGCACTGCACTTCCGTAGTTATACAGCTGTGCTACATGCTTCCAGTTTCTTACCCACACATCTACAGCCCCCGGATACTGGCTCCATGCCTGTTTAAAACGCTCAAATTCAGCTTCTGCGGCTTTCAGGCTGGCGGCTCCATAAACCTTCTTTAATTGGGCGGTAAAACCTTTATAGTCTTTGTTTGGCACATATTTTATGGAATTGCGAATCAGATGCACGATACAACGCTGAACCGTAACATTGGGGAAAATAGCTTTCGCACCTTCTTCCAGCCCGCTCACACCATCCATGGAAAGAAACAGCACATCTTCAACACCACGACTCTTGATTTCATCAAAAATCTGCATCCACTGGTGCTTGCTTTCCGATTCGCTTAACCAAAGCCCAAGGATATCTTTCTGGCCGTCAACGTCATATCCAAGAATGACATATACCGCATAATTTTTGGTTTCATAGTCTTTCCGGATTGTTACATACAGGCAGTCCACAAACAAGAAAGTATAAAACTTCTTCAGCGGGCGGTTCTGCCATTCTTCCAGCTGCTGCAGAACGCTGTCAGTGATCTCTGAGATTGTCTCATGAGAGATTTCGAACCCGTAGATATCTTTAATGGTATCTGCAATATCGCGCTGACTCAATCCTTTCGCGTACATGGAAAGTACTTTATCCTGAATATCTGAGACATCTCGCTTTCTTTTCGGTACAACCGTCGGTTCAAAAGTTCCGTCCCGATCACGTGGAACTTCAATGGGAACATCGCCAGCTGTTGTTTTTAATGTCTTTTTTATAACCGTTTCTTCGATTCGCGCTATCCTTTTCTCCACGTTCATTGTTAGAATAGCCCAGATGGCTGTTCATCTCACCCTGCAACATTGCTTCAAACATAGGACCAAAAATATCTTTCAGCGCATCCTGCATGTCTTCTACGCTTTGTGGCTGATATTGATCAATGATTGCCTGTGCCAGCTGACGATTTGGTGCTAATTCTTTTTTCTTTCTTGTCATAGTGAGTGTGTTCATCCTTTTCTTAATCCTTTCCTGTTATCTTAACACACTCTGTAGAATAAACAAAGTGCGTAAGTTTTGAATTTATTTTCTTAACTTACACACTTTATTTTACACTCGCGAGTCCAAAAAATTGGCATCCCCATTTTTAAAAATGTCCTTGACAAGGGGTACAGTTTAGTTCAACTTATTATTGCAATTTACGTTTTATTTTACACTCTCAAAAAAATATATATTTTTACTGACAACTACCTTGACAATCAACGATCTTGGCATAACAAAAATGTAAATATTTGTCCCATAGTATTCTCATCACTATTATATTCCAATTTTTCATCCCCAAGACTATTACGCACTGCAGTTGCTGATAGATAATTTCTTGTATTATAACCATCATCATTATATCGTTTAAGTCGCTTAATCTGCTTCAATTTATTAATTGCATCTCTCACTTCCGTCATACTTGCAACAGACTTCACTTCCCCTACCGCTATTGCACTTTCACAATTATAATATGTATTAGCTTGGTCATCATTCACAGCAAATTTCATAGCAAAATTTTCTTCATATAGAATAATATCACACTGTTGCGAAGTGTTTCCATAGCTATCTATCACAAAGCCGCTTCCAACACCTACACCTGCTGGAAGTATGTTTTTCAGCTTTAACCTTGCACTATTTTCTCTACCACTGCCAACAGCATGCGGATGCGTAGTCATTCCAGCCACACTAAACTCATGCACTAACTCTTCACCCAGAAACTTTATATAATCTTGCACGCTAAAATTATTCTTCATAAATTCAATCTTCCTATTCATGCATCATACGTATAAACCAACTCACATTATATTAACCTACATACTTATTATGCGTACCCATCCTGATAAACTCGTTTGGCAATTCAGCAATAAACTATTTTTTCATTTTTCGAATCATGTCACCAATTTCCTTTTGATTTTCCGGAATATAAATATAAAGATTTTCCACCTTACTTTTATTTAATTGCGCATTATTAGACACGGATTGCCTTTCCTTCTTTAATTGACCTTCTATATAATACTTTAAAAAGGTCAAATCATAATTAGCTGATTTATCTTTAGGCATTATCGTTCCCGACACATCGGAAATATAAAAATTGATATTTTTGTCTACAATCTGTAAGGTTCCCGCTTTAGCTCCTTTCCTACTCCAAATCAATGTTTTACCCTTCAACATTGTCTTACCGGAAATATTTTTTTCTGCATAATATGCTGGTCCGTCCGTTGCTGCTGTATACACCGGAACTTCACCTGGATGATTGTATGCATCTTCCTTCGAAAATTGTGTTCCTTGATATACATAAAATAAATCCATTATCCTAACAGGCTCATAAATATCTGATGTAATGTCGCCAGCAAAAAAATCAACTAACTCATCTTTTGATATTTGCTGTGTCTTTAATATATCCCGAACATCTTCTATCTTCATTGTACCCCTTTTTGTTCCAAGATATCTTTCACTATCGACATTCATATCAATATCTTCGACAATTTCAAATTTCGAAAAAATTATTTCATTTGATTCAATTTCAATAATATCTATCTCAGCCAGTTTTGCTGTTTCAGCTGCTGATAATGAATATTCTTCAGAAATAACTTCTTTCAAGGCTTCAATATCATCTAGTTTTTCATCAATCTCTTCATTTGATAACGAGTCAAAATATTCACCAAACTTAATGTTAAGTGCCTTGTTTGTTATCTTTTTCTTTACAACTCGCTCGTATCTTTCCAATTTAAAGTATCCCCACTTTTTTCCTGGAATATAATCCCATCCTCTACCATTCCATGTTTCAAGCCTCCGCACTTGATCCCATTCAGGGTCTTGCAAAAATGTTTTTGCATTCCAAGCACGCTCTATCTTTGAACAATACTCCAGTGCAACATCATAGGATTCAAAACATGCTTCAAAATCATTATGTAGAAATTCATTTACAACTTTCTTTGTTCCATCAAACTGTGTTACTTCTCCAGCAGAAATAGTATTTGTTCTATACCTATTCTTTGAATTTGCTTTTCCATCGCATGATGAAATATACATAAATGTACTAGTTTCTATTTTGCGTTTATAATTATATTCTTCTGGTGCAAGCTTTTGAATCACAATTGCATATGTTTTCTCCATTGCATACGGAGAAAAAGTATACTCTGGCAAACTAACAATTCCTAATATCTCGCACCTTGAAATCATATAGTCTCTTATTGCTTTATTTGTCGGATTTTCTAATATAGAATCCGGAACTATTATTATTCCCACACCACCTTCTGCAATTTTATCAACTCCGCGAAGTTTTGCCGGTCTCAACAAATCTATACACTCACGCAAAGCATTTACTTCAAGTGAATTTCCATATAATTTAACTCCATGTTCCATTATCTGATCTGTAGCTTCTGTCACTTTACCATAAGGCACATTTGTTAACAGTAAATCTACATTACCGAATTGGTCAGAGGATGTAAATTTATCACATTTTTTTAATATAACACTATCGATTATATTTTCATCACAAACTTCATTTATGCCATATATCTCATCTATATCTTCCAATTCAACAGAAAAATCTCTGTCTACATATACCTTCAAGAAACAATTGATGTCTTTAATATTTTTAGCAATTTCTCGTTGTATATTTTTCTTTTCACCAAGTGCTTCCAGATCATATTTTGTATCCTTTTTCGTTTTATAAAGAAAATGCTTCTTCCAATTAATAGAAGTATTCACTTGGGATAAATTTGTCTTTCCATCTCCAACCAAATACATATTTAACTGAGCAGCCAATACACCATTCTTATCAAATCCATATATTGATTTGCGGGTTATCTTATTAATTTCTTCTTCTGATAAATCAAATTTCTTTCTAATGAAATGTACGAACTCATATAAAAATCCACCCGAACCACAAAAAGTATCTACTATATTTTTCTTTTCAAGTTCTTCTTTTGACCAATTAAGATAATTGTTATACACTGATGCTATAAGCGGTCTTATCGTATGACGTGGGGTATAATACTCCCCTTGTTCCTTTTTGGCATCTTTAGTTGCCAATTCTTCATATATAAAACCATACAAATCCATACCTCGGTCCTGTGACAATTCATACAATTCCGAAGCACATTCTACATATAATTTCGATATCTTATCATCATCTCCTATAATATTGTTTAATTCATTCCACATATCATAGAGAATTTGTTCATAAGGCAATTGTGATGATTTTAATTTACGAATCGCACTATCTATATCCATATCTTTCGTCTGCCCATAGATAGATGATAATACAGTCATCACAAAAGCTTTATTCTTTTGTATCTTCTCACTACCTCTTATTATTCTTGCAATATTACTAATCAGCCCTTTTTCATCTTGTTCACGATTTATCGCGGTTTTATTTGGAAATTGTCCCAAAACAATCGCACTATTATCGGAATTCAAACTATCAATAGGTTCTTTGTTTATGATAATTTTTTCTTTTCCTGTCTTTAATGAATATGATGACAAATATATACTTTGTCCATCATATACTAATAAAATCAAATTCTTGTTATGCAATTTTTTAACAAAACGTCTCTGTTCTTCCGACAAAAGTTTACTATTAAATCCTTCTGCATATTTTCTTATCTGAATAATTCCTAAATCTAGCTTACCAGTTGTTTCTAATTCAAGCAAACCAAAAAGATCTTCTGCTTTTTCTCCCGAAAAGAAATATGCATCACAAGAACCTTTTCCTTTTGTTCCTGAACTAGCAGAAGGAATAATATTATCGACTTCTGCATAACCCGTTCTTTTTACTCTGAATGAATATCCTTTTGCATTCATTATCAGTCTAAAAAAACTATATATTATATCTTCATTCATAGTTTCAGAGCCATTATATCTTGGTATTCTTAACTCTTCCATGCTAATTACCTCCTATGCAACAAATTATAGAACATTTGTTCTGTTTTATCAAGTAATTTATCTTGTTATTATCATTTTTTAGCTTTTCGCCAGTTTTGATATTTCCCAGATGTAACTCTACTATCTCTTGGACGCTTCGCATTAATAGGTATCGCCCATTCTCTTCCTAACTTTGCTGCACCTTCTATTCTACCTTCAGAACACAAAATCTGCACACGCCTTTCCGACAATTCCCATTCTAAGGCTTTCTCTTTAATTGTCTTATATCCTTTAATCATTTTCATACCCTCTTATAAACATATCTACTTAATCATTGTATTCTTTTAAACGAACAATGTCAATTCAAACTTTATAATCTAGTACATTTAATCACCTTTACATCCCAAGCAGCATCCCTACCACTTGGGGTCATCCCCTACCGTCCCATCCCGGCAACCTTCCTATGCACCCACTCCTTTACTTCACAAATCCGCTCCCGGAACACATCCAGCATATTCCTTCCGTTGATTACAAATTGTTTCATGAATTCATAGGCTTTTTCCAGCTTCTCCTGCAAGACCTGAATCTTGCACCGTAGCTGTTCGTTCTCGTAGGTTAAATCCACCACCTTATCAAACAAATCCGTGTTCTCCGAATCAGTTGATAGGGCATGGTATAAATCCATTGCAATTTCCTTTTTACGGGTTGCTTCATCCAATTCCTCCGTCACTCTGGAAAGCTCCCCTTGTACCTGCTCCGCTTCTTTCTTTTTATCCGTCAGAAGCTCATCTACCTTCAGATATTACGCCTTGGAATACTCTGCCTTCTCTTCCCACTCTGCCACATCTGTTTTCTACTCTCCATTAAGGCATCCTTGAATTCTAGCATCATATTCTTGGCGGATATTTCTTCATCCAGCTTTTTAATTGTCTTCTCTGACAGGGTTTGAATATGCTGCAGGGCATTTTCTTGCCTTTCTTTCTCACGTTCCGCTTCCAATGCTTTCTCTGCCGCACGCTCCCTTCGATAATCAGAAAGAAGTAAATCGCCACGCTCATTCTTACCCTTGTAAAAGCGAGTCCATCCGATATTCTTTTCCATATCCTCTGCAATCCAGTTCTTCTGCTCCTCTATCCACTCAACTGCGCCGTAGGCTGTACGCACCATCTGAGGCTTCCGCCCCTCCGGTGTATTCTGCCACACCAGCTCATCTGAGGCATCTCTTGCCTGCTCCATGGTGGTCTTATAACCCATTCGCGTAAAGGTCTGTGCCAATGCATTCTGGGTTTTCTGTCCACGACTACAATTATCGGAATAGGGAACAAATGTCATGTGTAGGTGGGGAGTAAATTCATCTCCCCCTGTGTGTTAGGATAGTTGTCAGTGAAAGACAATTATTTTTGTGGTAGTATATAGCTATCACAGGAAGGGAGTTTTCACTATGAACTATAGCCTAGAATCATGACCACCGGCTCAGCCGGTGGTTTGTTTGGCCCCTATAAGGGGCCTTTA
>ERZ825896.882-NODE-882-length-36592-cov-7.531653_pt1 | contig 36592 bp, 37 predicted proteins | sample MGYA00519858_ERZ825896 | MGnify/ENA primary metagenome ERZ825896 (study PRJEB31778, sample SAMEA3449214) | human gut metagenome | biome: human gut; feature: human-associated habitat; material: faeces | place: United Kingdom | collected 2010/2012 ...
CTCCTAAGTAACAAGTTTAATTATTTCACTTGTCTACCTAGAAGGGAGCATATCACTTAGTGCGACAGCCCCATTTCCAATTATTTAAATTACTTGCATCAAATTACTTATACAAGATTTATGTATTTCAAAGCAAAATGTAGTATCAAAACTAAATCCAATTAATTTTACTAGTCCCAATGACAAAGATAGTTATAATTAACCCAGCCCCATGTTCCTGTTTTAACTCTTTTTACATAATACCATTTTCCATTAGACTCTTTTGCGCTTTTAGTATAATTTATACATACTCGCTCCCTGTTATACATTAACTCGAGGATCGTTGCTGTCTTTTTAGGTAGTTTTCTCAATCTTACACCATTTCCAAAAATATTACCATTTTCTGCAATACTTTTAGTCGATGCAACTTGATAACTATTACTAGATAATGTCACAGAGCCCAATTCTATGGTTCCTACGCCAATCACGTCCCCTTCATATTCATTTTTCGCTTCATTTATAGCATTATTTAGTTTAAGATTTTGCGTAGCTACTTCTGTAACTACTGCCGCCTTTGCGCTAGTGCTATTATTAATAGCAAAACACATAGTAAGCATAAGTGAAGCTACCATAATCCATTTTCTTGCTTTAGTAATCATAAAAATTATCCTCCTATTTATTCCTGTATTCTGTTTAGTTTCACAAATACATTTTGCTTATGAACAAAAATTATTTCTATTTTGTAAACACTTATAGGCATATTCAATCATTCAATGGAATATGCCCAAAGTTCACTTTTAAATTACATTAAAATTATTTTTTCTCTCAAGATCCCATTTTTCCTATTTACCTTAGTGTTTCGCTTTTCTTGTTTCTCAAAAAACTCAATATCAGGAATCTGGTATATATCATATACTATATCAGCATTGATACTGTATATGAATACATAACCTCTACCATCTTCAGTTTCAATAACATATTTCACATTACCGCGATTCAAAGTTCCATCTTCCAAATAATTATAAGTAACCCACATTTTCTTAATGTTTTTCCCATATTGAAGATGTTCATAAAGTTGCCTTATTTCAGAACCATATTCTTGATATCGTTTTTTTTCAACTTTTATACCAGAAATACATTCTTCCTTAGACTTATTGTCTATATCAATTCCATTGAGCACACCAGTTTCAGAATCTATCTCAACAGTGGCATCAAATTCCCATTTTCTATTTTTTAAGTAAACAAAATAACTTGACAATTTTTCTCCCTTTGAATTCTGAGTAGTTTCAAATTCAATTTCTTCATCAGCATAAGTAATATCAAGATTATAAACATCCGCTAATATTTTCTTCGCAAATTCTACTGCTTCATCTTCACTTACTTTTTCATTTTCCGATGATGGTAATTCTGAAACCGAATTTTTCTTTCTGACACTATAATCACGTTTCTCCATAAAATCAATTATTTGGAGCAGCTCATCATCTGTCAATTCCTGTTTTGGTAAATAGAATGTACTATTCTCTACACAAAAACAAAGTTCACCGTGGACAACTTCACTTTTTTTCTGCACTTTTAGTATTTCCTTCGTTGGAAACCTTCCTTCAGTTTCATATTCTTCTCTAAACTCTAACATTTTATCACGTTCTAACTTAGATAACTGTCTCGAAAAGCTATCTGCCTCTTTATCAGTATTCTGTACCTCAGAATTATACGTCAACATTTCTTCTTCATTAAGAGAATTCATTCTCTGTATATATAAGTTAATAGCAGCTCCGGCACCAATAGACAAAGATAAAGAAACTACACACAGTGCAATTACCGCAGCAACTTTGGAATGAAACAAAAGAAAATATCTTTTCGCTTTTTTAGCAGAAATTTTTTCAAGTGTATTCTGAAAGCGCATTTCGTATGAATTCGGCAATTCAAATTCACTTTTCTGTAACAACTCTGAAAATTTTACATCAAAATAATCCTTCATTATTATTCATCCTTTCTCTATTACTTTAACCAAATACCTAATTTAATAATTCTCTTAGATTTTTTCTTGCTCTGGAAAGCCTAGACTTAATTGTTCCCTCTGGTAAATCCAATACATTGGCAATTTCGCTTATTTTGAACCCTTGATAATAATACAAAACAACAATTGTACGAAGTTCATCTTCTAAAGCCAGAACAGTTTCCCATACATCCGATATACATTCTGAATTTCCTAGCATATATCTATCCATTTCCTCCGTGCACACAACTCTCTTGTTCTTCCTCAATATCATACGAGCGTTATTTACAAGAATTTGCATAATCCAAAATTTAAAATACTCTTTATCATCTAATGTATGGATTTTTTCATATGCTCTCAACATAGTCTCTGCCACAGCATCTTCTGCATCATGATAATTTTTCACAATACTAACTGCCAAGAGAAACATTTCTTTTTTATATTCTTTTATTCTAGAAATAAACTCTTCGCTTTCCATATCCACAATCCTCTCTCATTTTTTCCCACCAATAATACGCAAAAGCATATATGTTAAGACTTAGTCCACGTGAATACAACTTTACCCTTTGCTTGATTTACACCATCCCAGTTTCTAATATAAACTCGATATGTTCCTGACGGAACACCCCCGCCCAAAGTTGTAGTAGAATTATACTTGGATGAAACATCTTTTGAATTAGTACCAACTCCAGGACTTCTCCATCCCCAGAAATATTTTTTCTCCAAATAGAGTCCTAAGTTACTTTTACTACATTGTGATGGGGTCAATTTTACAATAACCTTATCTTTCATAGACATATTCGTAGAATAAACTCCATGATATATACTATATGTACTACTTCGACTTTTTGTTGCTGCAAATACTGTGATAGACGTCAACATGAAAATAGTACAAAAAAACAAAACCGACATTGTTCTTTTTAATCTCATTTTACACTCTCCTTTTTCATCAATATTTTTTTTAATTTTGTAGCATATTTTGCAAGAATGATACCAACTAATACTCCGCATAAATTCAACAAAAGATCATCTATGTCACTAATTTTTTCTGTGACTCCAGTTAAAATATTTATACAGAATTGAATTACTTCAATAGCAAAACTTAAAGCTAATCCAACCAAAAACAGTTTTTTGTTTGAATACGTTTTTTTAGTATTCTGTAACTTCATAAAAATCGGAACTGGAAGTAATAGTAATATATTACCTAGAACTTGCATTTTCCACTCTCCTATTGAGAATGACCGAATAATTGTCTTAAACGGAACAAGTTGCAATGAATTCCCTGTATTTTCCTCCCAAATAGCAAAATTTGTTTGGTCCGAAACAATTCTTATTGGTAAAAAAACTACTTTTATCAATAGCAATACATACAATAACACAGATAAATTAAAAATAAAATCATAAAATTTTCTCTTTTTTAATTTCAATACTATACATATTACTAACGCACTTACTAAAAATAATAACAAAAATGTCTCATAATGAAAATCAATACTTATCATCTCAGCACTCTCCTTTGTAAACTAGCTTACATATATAAGATGATTTAAAACATCAAATGGTTCATTTGAAAAAAAATTTATTGTTTCATTTTAACTGCCAAACTAAATTCCAGTTTAGGTGATGCAGGGGATTTCGTCCGCACCCCTAAACCCGCTTATGCCAATAATAGTAGATAGCAAAAGGAAATCTGATGCTCCCTGTATCAGGTAGCTACTATTAAGTCACTAAACGGGTGGAGAAGTCACTTCGCCTTGTTTTGGTGTGTTTACTTTTTATGTCCCTGGTGTATATTCTTGCGTCAGGAAACCATGATTCCGGCGCAGTGGAAACCTACATTCCGGACACGGAAACCGCCTTTGATTGGCATAACTACCATCCAAAAGAAAGCGAGTCAATGTCAAACCCAGAGCCACTTGCGGGGCGTTAGTCGGCTTAATATTGGGGAGATTTCTTATATTCTAGATAATTGCCAATCGGTTTCCAAACCACCCCTCATCTCCATCCACATCTTCTTTTTCTGAATCACCTGGTCCTCTGAAAACTTTGGATGAACAATATCTTTTATCACCTCATCACTCGCCCCTACCTGAAGTAGTTCCTTTATCACAGCTCTCCGAATAGAACCTGTCATATCCGAAGAGTAGATGTCTAGCAAGGACATTTTTCCAAAGTTTTCAAGATACCGTGTTTTCTGTTCTTCTTCATCTTGCCGCTTTTCCACTTCAATTGCCGTTTGTATCATATCTGCAGTAATGGTTGGTGCAGACTTCTTTTCATCCGGAACCGGATGTATCTTTCGTCCCATCCCATCCAAATCCATCATCATAAACGCAAACGCATCCATCCCATAGATTTGGATATTTTCGCTCTTATCCTTTTGTTTCTTCAGGTACGCTAGCGATGCATCACCTACAAACTGGCATTCCTCCATCTGTTTTTCCTGTATCTTTTTCTGCTCCGCCGGAACAAATGCTCCACATTTCCGTGCTTCCAGATATTTTTCGTGTTCCCATGGGAACCACTTCTTATCCCGGATTGGATTTTCTCCACGCACAAAGATAATGCATTCATCATCCGGCAACAGACGGATTTCGTACTCTAACATCAATTCTCTGCCCAGAACATCATAGTTCTCACTATAGGAACCACTGGAACCTTTACTCTCTCCGCTGGTTCGTTTATCAATCGTCCACTTTCCAAGTAACTTCGAGACATATTCATAGGTGCTGGCTTCATTTCCACCCAGATAAATAAAAGTATCGCAGTTACCAACGATACCCTCCCATGCCCCATCGGCAAACAAGGTCTTTAACTGTGCCAGTGACTGCAAAATCGGTACACAGTACACGCCCCTGCTTCGACAGGTTGCCAGTATTTTGTCAAAATTATTGGGCATTTTAATATTCGCCATCTCGTCTAACCAAAAGCCTACATCCATCGGAAGTTTCCCACCAAAGAATCTTGCCTGCCGGTATAATTCCTGAAAGAGCATGGTATATACCATTCCCGGCACAAAATTAAAGGTATCGTCATCGTCCGGAATAATAATGAACAGATTGCTCTTTGTCTTTCCATCTCCATCTATCCCGGTACCAAACTCGTCCAATGGAATGTCGTTAGAAGAAAAGATTTCAAGAAGTTCCTCATTATCAAAAGGCTGCATCCTGGCATTTACTGTCATAATGACGGAACGAATTGTATCATCCGGGCCGCCACGGTATCTCTGGTATGCTTTCACTGCCGGATGGTCTGGTTTCTTTCTGGCAAGTTCGTTCATACGCTCATCCAGTTTGGGGGATGTGTCATTATCTAAAAACTGCGCCTCATCCAATAAAAAAAGAATGGATTTCCAGTTTTGCTGCAGCAACTCTACTTTCCCTTTTTCTGTATTAAAATAAGCCTTCGGGCACTCCATCCAAACATACAGAAACAGGCTCTCTAAAAACATTTTTTCGGCTTTTTCCCAAAAGGGGTCTGCACTTGAGTTTTTAATATTAGGGGAATTGGTATTCTGAATCAGGTTCGTAACCAGTTTTGTAATATCGCTCTTATTCCGTATATAGGGAAATGGATTAAAGTGCATGCTTTTGTCCATTTCGCATAGATTAAGCGTATATACCCTAGTGTCTTTCTGTTTAGAGAGCCAGGCTCCCAGTTCTTCCGCCAGTCCCCCCTTCGGGTCGGTATACACGTTACAGTCATGCAAAGACATCAAATTCGGTGTCAAAAAGAATGCAGTCTTTCCGGCACCACTACCGCCAACCACGAAAACATTATTGTTTCGCAGTGTATCGGAGTCATAACGAAACCGTACATTTTGCGACAGTACCTTATTCTCCGCAGACAACTCCGAAGTTTTCCCGGTATCCTTAGCCGCATATTTTTCATTGAAGTCACGAACTTCTCCCCATTTTGCCGAACCAAACTCATTTCCAGGCATCCGATTATGATCCATGCGGTTATAAGCAGAAAAACTTAATATCATCCACAACAATCCTCCTACCAGAACCATACTCACACTTTTGTCGTTATACACCCGCAGCGGATGGAGAACACACCATAAGATTTGCTTTTTAAGATTTGTCAGTTCTACATCCATGATATACAATCCGCTCAGGCTATAAAAAAAATAAAGTGTGGGCAGTAACAAAACCACACACACTTTTATTAACATCCGCAATCTTCTCTTTTTGGCATCCCCGGCAACATACGTTGCACGGCTTTTTGTTTGACGTCTGCTCATTTTGCCCTCCCTCCTTAATGTTTCTTACCTTTCGGTTTCAGCACATCCTTAGTTATCGTATTCTCCAATTCTTTTACTGCCACCCTGCTTCCACGGCTTCTCTGATGTTTCAAACACTCTGTGGCAATCTCTTCATTTTTCTTAGCATAAGTACGAAGTGCCTTCCCATCCAGACTATACTCCGTGATTTCTGAGGATTCAGAACGCTTCAGATACGCATGAAGTCTTTTTCCATCCTCAGATAGTTTTGTATCTGACTTGTCCAGACAGATGCAGCGCAAAATATCCGGCGATTCCTGATGTTCCTTCGGAAGATGAGCCACATAGATGTTTTTTGACTCTGCTACCATCTGGGTATCCATATCAAAAGTAACCGGAATGTACTCCGTACTTTGGTAATTTTCTTTCATTGCCTCCATGGACAGCACTTTTTCCATGGATTTCTCAGCTACAGAATTAGGGGCAAAAGATGGTTCCTCATTCTCCTGCCCCTGATTAAAAGAAGGAAATATCCCCGCATACTCTGGTTTTAACTTACCAATCAGTTCCACTCGTTCTTCTCCCACAGGGGCAAATGCCTTTTCCAGTTCCTTCACATCCAGTTTTACCGGTTCAGAAAAATCTGGATTTTCTCTGTTATCAAGAACATATCCGAAAACATCCTCTTTTCTGGCAAGACAGGTAATCACCGTCTGCCCCTCATCCAAAAGAATACAATCTTCTTTTTTGACCCGAATTGCACGGGAGGATGCTTCTCTTGTTCTTTCACGGGGAACCCGAAAGATGTACGCATCCTTTTCCTCCCGCAAAAGTAAGGATTCGATATTGATACTGATTGGCAGATAGTCCTTATCGTTGATTCTATTCTGAATCTCCTCCAACTGCTCTACATGCATCATGCCTTCATATCCTTTGACGGCAAGTTCTTCCAGATAATCCCTGCCATCCGGTCCTGCCATTGCCATATACTCATCAATGTCGATATCCTTTGGTGTTTCCCGCAATTTCTTTTTGTAATAATCAATCACTAACCTCACATTTTCCACATCATCCGGATTATAGGCAATCTGGGTATAACCATCTCCCAGTTTCAAATCCGGCAGCTCCGCAAAAGAAACCCGCATCTTCTTTAGCCGGTCATAAAACGGTATCAGTTCTTTTTCACCCTCGATAGGAATATTGAGAATCACATATCTGCCACCTGTCATCTTTTCCAAATCACACAGTTTCATCGTGTTATGTGTTCCCTCACTGGCATAATGAAGTTTCATACGGTGTTGTAAACGCTTCACCTGGGCAATCTGCACGCCTTTTGCTGCTCCTTTTGCAGAAAAACGCAGCGCCCGTCCCAGTCCTCCCAGTCCTTTTCCATATAATTCTATAATTTGTACTAATGATTGTAATTCTTCACTCATCGGCTATCCCTCCTGCTTTTCTTTGATTTATCCTTCGATTCCTCTTTTTGCCTCATCATTTCATAAAATTCAATACAGCGTCGAATCTCCATCACATCTTTTCGATTCTGTGCCATTTCAAGAACATCATTCGACGGCATTTTGGCTTCTACCGCCTTCCTTAACTGCTCGATCTGCGCTGCAGAAAGAGCAGTATCTTTGATAATATACTGCATCACTTTTTCATATCCGCTTTCAGACTCCTTTTTATAAAAATGTTCCTTAAAAATCATCTGCAATCTCCCCACCGGATTTTCAATCAAAGGAATCTTACTATCCTGTGCCACATCCACTCCCAAAATGATACACAGCATTTTTTCATGCTTTAGCAATAACTCTGTGGTATCCAGTGTTAAATATTCATCAACCTGTTGTTCCGACAATCCATATCGAACTCCCAGATAAACTAACGACCACTCTCCATCGGTTGCCCCAATCCCATGTTTTTTTATCAGTTTCTTCATCATACTCATCTGTTCTTCTGTCATAACGTTTTATTCCTCCTGCTTTGCTTCATCACTTTTTCCAGTTCTCTTTGCGTACTTCTTACTTCTTTTCGTTTGATATAAATGCCACATTGCTTGGTATCCTTTTTCATCCGCTGCACGACACGAACACTCTGCTCATGCAGATAGAGCGGTGTTCCGGTTCTTCGATACAACCGTCTTGCTTCTAGCACCTGTCGGACCATGGCTTTCTGATAATCTGACATTTCTTTATACGGAACAAACTGATAGTTGCGGCTCATTGCCCAGTCCAGTTTGGAAGCACTTTGTATTCTCTTACCACTTTTTTGCAGCAACGATTTCCCTGCCTTTGCGTCAATACGCCGGTCAATATCTACCGGCATGTATCCGTCACTCAAACGATACGTCCGAATGGCTTTTCCTCTGCCCGGCGGTGTAAGGGCAAGATATACACCATGCTCCCTTGATACACCTTCCCGCAGCCGGTAATGGAAATCTCTTACCATTCTGTTCTTAAAATCCGCATAAGACTTACTTAGCAAAATACATTCATCCATATCTCTTTCCACACGTTCTCTGCCTGTCATATTTCCCTTTTTCTTGTCGTAATCTGTCGAGTAATCCAACGCCGGATTCTTTTCTTTTAATGGTCCGGTATGATATTTCTGAGCCAGACAGTTTGTTAGCGGTCGAATAACATTCTCCCAATCGCCCCTCTCATAACGATACTTTCCGCCATCTCTGCTTACAGAATTAAACACCAGATGCATGTGCATATGCTCCCGGTCTTTATGGACAGAACAGGCATAATCATAATTCTCTGCCAGATATTCATCCACCCAGTCCTTTATAAATAGAAGTGCCTGCTCCGCTTCTATCGTCTCATCTTTGGAAAATGAAAACTTGAAATGATACCCTTGTCTCGTTCCAAGTGTTGGATGTATTTGTTTTGTCAAAAAAAATGTATCAAGAATCTGCTCCGAAGTAATACCGGAATTGCTAAAACACAATCCACCTGTCTTTTTTTCATTCATAATGTAAGGAATGGATTTCCGTAAATGTTCCTCTGTCTTAATGGCATCCATTTTAATAATCAGTGACATCTTTTCCACCTTTCATAATCCGTATGGTGCTTTTCATCATGGCATACACTTCATCTAACTTATCCAACAAATCTGCACTAGGTTCGACATATTGATGTTCGTTATATTTTTTCGCAATCTGATTGATATTGACACCAATCTTGTTAATCTCATAAATCATCCTTACGATAGAAGCATCAAACTCATCCCTGGTCACATCCGGCGGACACTTAGCCACACTTCGGATATATTCACTCATACTCTTCCGATGCAAACTTGCCTGCTTGTGTAATGCCGCCTTTTCTTCCGGCGTCATTCGTACCCGAAGCATTTCTGTTTTCATGTCATTCACAATTTCATCCCTTTCTGTTTGGACATTATGTCCAAACGTAAATTTTTTGTCCTGTCTAACCTCATCACGTCTGGACATTTTGTCCAAACGCTAACTTTTGTCCTGTCTTACCTCATCACGTCTGGACATTTTGTCCAAACGTACTGTTTTTGCTTGATTTTTAGCTATTTTTAGGCGTTTTTGATGTGCATCTAATGACCATAAAATATACATTTTGTCTTCTCATTCAAGCCCTGCAAGATACGCATGATGTGTCCACATCCATGCACATATCTTGTAAGGGGACACCCCTTATACCCCTGAAATATGGTTACTTTTTACTTTTTTTCTTCTTTGAAGTCTTTTTGGCTGACTTCTTTTTCGATTTTTTCTTGGAAGAACGTTTCTTAGATGCTTTCTTTTGTTTTTGCAGTTTTTTCTTTTCTTCCTGTTGCTGCTTTTTCAACGTTTCCTGCTCTGCTCGTAATTGTTGTTCTTTCATCTGCTGAATATCTGCCTCCGTATAACTTGTCTGCGAAAATTCGACCGCACAACTCTTCAGATTGTAATCGCACTGATATACACTCCCATCCGACAAAAGAATAAAACTTGTCACATCAAACCTATTCTTTGTCTGCTGATAGGTCAATTTCTTTGCAGACTTACATCCCCGATTCTGGCACAGGACAGTCAACTGATTTTCCAAATCTTCAAAGGCAGACTCAGACATAAATCCTAAAAAAGAACTTAACCCAGTAGTATCTACATCCAACGCTTTGTTGTTATCTGAAGGCACTTCCTTTGAACCTGTTTCTTCCTCTAAAACAGCCGCCCCCGTTGCAGGTGATGTACTTATTGCTGGGCCTGTTGCTGTGTTTGCCGGTATCTCTGCTTCATTTCGTAAATCCTTTTGGGGTACTATACTTTTGGCAATCGCCCCTGCCAAAATAATAACCAAAAGCAGAAGCATGACTGCCATGGCTATGGTCTGTTTCCCAAGTCCTCTGTCCCTACGATACCAATAAAATCTTCGTATTTTTCTCCACATAGTCTCTCTCCATTCTGTTATCTACGTTTGGACATTTTGTCCAAACGCTAATCCTTCTCCTCTCTGTCTGATATTCACGTCTGGACATTTTGTCCAAACGTGATGCTAATCTTTGTTCCACTTTTTCAACCGCCGGAAATAAGTAAAATTTGTATAGGCACCAAACATAGCTCCTTCCGAGTTCCCGGTCAGAGATGTGCTACTGGAACTGGTACAGTGAATCCATACCACGGTGCCGTTTTTCATTTTTCCACAGTATATTCCTACATGATTCGCTCCGCCGGTTCCTCCGGTCTTACTCTTCAGTCCAATATCACCGGGTTGCAATTTATCCCCACTGATATCCTCAAATTTCTTGGAAGATATAAAAGTTGCTGTGGTAGATGCATAAGGTACACTGGTAATGCCGGATTTATGAAATGCCCATGCAGTAAAAGAAGAACAATCTAAAAACTCCGGATTATCCCTGCCATCCACCTGTCGTTGCTCCATGCTGTACTTAACGGAACCAATCAGAGACGCTCCTTTCTCAATCACTTCCCAAGCCTCTGCCGGTGCCGTATTATTCTCTTTTAATTCTTTCAGAATACTGTTCGCACTTTCATTTGTAACCGTAGTCTCCGGATTGGCTATGTAATACCGCAGCACATGAGGAACATACTCCACGTCCCCATAGGAATCGTAACCAAGCTCGACACACATCTTCTGCGAAAATATTTCTGCATTTTCCTTGCTATAACAACCATAATTCTTTAGTGCCCAATCAATATACCCGTTTCCAAAGTTGTAACCTTGCAATGCTAAAGAAATGCCTTTGATGTCGTTGGGGCTTTTACTTTTTGCTTTTGTCAGACAGTCTGACAACTCATGCGTACCACAGTCAATGCTTTCCTCCGCCGTATCAATCGGTGGATTGACATTATAGTAAGACTGCTCCGTCTGCATCACATCCGGCGGATTTCCTCCACTTTCCTGTTCAATTACCGCCAGACACAAATCCACGTAATCATCTATGCCATACTTTTCGCAATAGTCCACCACCATGTCACGATAAGATTCTGTCTGTTCCGACACCTGTGCCTGATAGGTATAATCTTCTGCACTGTTAGCCGCACCCCCGGAACCAATCACAGCACCAATCGCACCTACAATTACTGCCATCAACAGAACCACAAGAAGGACAATCCATACCACCGGATTTGCCGCCACCGACTGCACGATGCTTGTCATAATCTTTCCGATCTGCTGAATTGCTTTTGATGCACTTTTTATCCCCTGTTTGGTACTCTGTGCACTTTTCTTTGCTGCCTGTTTCTGCATTTTCTTTTGCTGTCTTTTGCGATACAGCGAACGCACACCATACTTGACACCTCGCATGGATTTCTGTGTAACTTCCGCAGAAACTTTTCCTGCCGTCGTATCCCCTTGCTTTTCGGAATTACTCTCATAAGTTTCTTCACTCATTGTTGTTCCAAGCAGCATAGCCTGCAATATCTTTGCAGAAGTATCTTTGATTTCTGTTCCGACAAAAGAGGCAGTTCTACTTTGATTTCTCTTAGTAGAACTGCCTCTCTCTTTCGCCTGCTCTTTCTTTATTTGCTTTTTTGTGATGGACTTCTTTTTTATCCGTTCTTTTTGCTGTGTTTTTCTCTTTTTTTGTTTTCCCATCTCTTTTGCCTTCTTTAACATCCGGCGTTGGGAACGATAATCTAAGGAACGAAAAACTCTTTTTGCCGGTTCGCTAAGTTCGTCAATCACCTCTTTATCTAACTGCTCCACGTTATTTCACCACCTCATCTGTAAAGAAAAGGACACATGGTTCACATTTTACTGTTCCATGCGTCCTTCCTATTAATCTCTTTTACCAATTATGCTAACTGCATGATTTTAGATTTGATTTCCTCGATTTCTTCATCAGATAATTCGGAAAAGAATACCGATATTTCATCAAAAGAAATCTTCCCATTTTTTAACATGAGAATAGCTTTCTCTTTTACCTTATCATGCGCAGCTTCATGTGCTGCTTCATTTCTCATATCTTCCATCATCTTACACATAGTAGCCCTTCTACACTCCATTTCGGTCTGCACAAATCATACCAAATGCATAATTTTAGATTTGATTTCCTCGATTTCTTCATCGGATAATTCGGAAAAGAATACCGATACTTCATCAAAAGAAATCTTCCCATTTTTTAACATGAGAATTGCTTTCTCTTTTACCTTATCATGCGCTGCTTCACTTCTCATATCTTCCATCAACTTACACATAGTAGCCACTCCTTTCTCGTCCTGCTTAAAATATCTTGCTTTTTTTGCAAGTATTTCATAATTCATATCGTCCGGATCGGTACATGAGAAGTCGTGCATTAATTTCCCAACTTCATCATCTCCTCGATATTTCCCGTTCACATATAGAATATGCGAACCGTCCCCAAACAATACTTTCTCTTCACCAATCGTAATATATCTCTCTACCGGATATATCGGCTGTTTTCCTTTCATTACATCGTTTTCTGTAATAAAAATCACATAAGTGTCAGGAATATTTTCTGTATCTTCCCCTGGTTTTAGTATATGCGCATCCAGCAAACTGCTGTTATGTCTGGCTCTTTTTACTCCTGCTCCCTTATCTGACCTCTGGATTTCACAATCGAACTCTTTACCTGTATTGTCAACTGCATGAACATCTAAAATAGCAGAACGCCCTTGCAAATTTTTCATGGAATCTTGCACCCGAATCGATTTGATTGTAATATCCTCTTGCCCCAAAACAATTCGAAGTATAAGTTCTACAGCCTCATAATTATCTTCCAGACAAGCAGTCATAAAATCATCATCCATATATCGAAATAATTTCAGCCTCTCTAAATCCTGCTGATGTGTCTGTTCTGTTGTACTCAAACCTTCACCTTCTTTCGCTATTCTAATTATACATCAGACATGAACTTTTGAAAACCAGCTTTTTTAAAAATTTTAGTCCTACTATCTCGTAGTACCTGCAATCTCATGAAAGTTCGTATTAAACAACTGATACAATTCACTATCTTTTTTCATGGTATTATCAAAGGGAACAATCTTATCCCCAAAACGGATGAGTCCCATTCCGGGGTCTGCACCATTGACACAGGCAAGCTGTTCCGCTGATATGTCAAACAAATCTTCCACAGCTTCTTTGTCCATCGTCCCCTGATCCAGTAAAAGCATAAATTCTGAATTGGATACCATCGTTTTGGTGGAACGATTGCGCTGTGCATCAATAAGGTTCTGGCTCATACCGGTACAGATACCGCCCCTCTTACGCACCTCACGCCACATCTTTTCCAGTGCATGAAGACTATACTCCTCTCCCCATAACTCGTGCATTTCATCCACATACACCCAAGTCGCAACACCATCCGACTGGTTATACTTGATTTTTGCAGTAATACTCTCAATCATCACAAGCATCGCCATAGCTCTCATACGCTTACCAAGTTCCGAGAAGCCATACACGGTAAATCGGTTTTCTTCCGAAATGGACTGCTCTCTTGCGAAAATATCTAAGGTTCCATCCGCAAACACTTCCAACTGCTCAACCAATTCAATGGCAGAATCATTCCCCTCACTTCTTTCCGCAATCCCATCACGCATGGTACGAATCGTTGGAGACTCCAGTCGAGTCTTCCGCTTTCGCCGTCTGTCATTTTTCTGTTTGAAGTATTCCGAATACATGTCTCGTACCGCCTTGTCAATGACTGCTATGTGGCGGCTGGTAAGGGGTGTCGGTTTCAAAGCCTGTTCGCAGATAGCGTAGGCAAATTCCGCTTTCTCTGCCACAAACCGGTCTATATCCGGCACCACATCCGGCACATGGAACGGATTGACATAATATACATTTTCTGCAGACTGGGACAGATTGATATACTGTCCTCCCCATGCTGCCGCAATGTCCTTATACTCTGACATGGGGTCAATGACAATAATGTCATCCGTAGAAAAGCACAGGACTTGTCCCATTTCCGATTTTTCATTATAGGATTTTCCCGAACCGGGGACACCAAACACCATCCCATTTCCATTCTTCAATAACTTCCGGTTTCCAATGATAAGGTTTTTGGACACCTTATTAAATCCATAGCAGTATCCCTGATTATCGTTAATCTCCTGCACATTAAACGGAATAAAAATGGAAAGTTCTTCGGATGTTATCGTCCGCATGGTATCCACAAATCTCGCTCCTGTGGGCAGAGAAGTATTCAATGCATCCAACTGTTTATGGGAATGTGGCACAATGTCCATGTTGTGGGTCTGACCGATGATTTTAATCTTCTCGGTACGCTCCTCCAGTTCTTCTATGGAGTTTGCTTTTACCACAATCGTAATTCCCACATACAAAAGTCGCTCATCAAAGGAGGAAATCCGGTCTAACATCTCTTCCGTATCTCTTTGCTGTTTTCGCCGCTCATAATTGATATTGGTAGAATAATCTCCATTTTCGTTTTTCATTTCCTGTTCCCGGTTAATACTTCTCTCATTAGCCATATACTTTTTCATAATCATCTGGTAAGCCACGTTGTTATCCAACGGCTCTACATCCATGGTATAGATAATTGGAAAATTCATATTGGTAAGTTCATTGAGAAACTGGTCGGTTAAACCATTGGGGTACTTTCTCACAAACATGACACACGCACAGGTTCCACCCTCCATCTCCAGATGTTCCGGTTTTTCCCTTAACGAAGTATTGATAATGTCATTTCTCCAGTCTCTTTTTAAGTGCAGATACTCATTCCAGTCAAAAGAAAAAGATGCCTCTTCCCCCATGCGATAATAACTATGTAGTGCTCGCAGGCGTTCCGTGGCATCCAATGGTATCAGGCAACTTCCCAACCGGTGGAATAATTGCTGAATGGAAAATTCAATGGTATTAAAATAGGTCTTTGCACTTTCGTAATCCGGCTTTCGGCAGCTCACAACAAAATATTTGGATTGCAGCAAGCCGCCCCGCCCTTCTTCCAAACGCTCCCCTATCATTTTGTGATATTCCTTAGCTAGAGGTTCCATCTCTTTACTGACCGCCTTTTGAAGAATCTCTTCCCGCAGTTTATTGTTGTCGGCATAATGATTCGATACAATAATCTTATAGCTGACATTCATGGAACGCAGAAGCGTTTCAAACTTGGAACAGGTATCTTCCTTTTCCTCTTCATCCTGTGTTGAGAAGTTAATATCCTCAAACAGATACATCCGGTCAAACTGGTGTATTCCCTTTTTTGAACCGGATGTTGGTTTTTCTAATTCAAAGATTCCATTTTCCGCAATCCGATAAATGGGTATGGTGTCCTGAATACACAGCGGAACTTTGTAAATCCGTTCTGTCTGTGGTGTATGTGTTTCCTTTTTTAATAGTTTTAACATTGTTTTAATCCTCCTTTTTCTTCATCAAAAAAAGAACTACCGAAGTAATTCTTTTTTAAGCAAAATATCAATTTGCAATATCAATCCCAATCATAAGTGGTTCGATACTCTTGTCTATTCAATAACTCTACTTTTTATAGCAAATATTCTAGGCATTTTCCTGCGAAGAAACAAATGCTCTAATCTCTTCCAATTTATTTCTAATTGCTTCCATCTCTTTTTTAAGAGACTCTTTTGAAATATCTATGGCTGGTTGAAATATATTCATGTTTCCTTCAAAGTGATTAAACTCATTGAGAAGTGTCTTTCTACTTGTAAAAAATACTCGATACTCTCTCATTCTTTCAAAATTCGGATCATTTTCATTGCATCTAAATGCTTTCTGAATTATTTGATTTAACATCATCATATCATCTGTACGAAGATGAAAAACATCAACCAGTTCCTTTTCAACTTTCATACGTAAATGATAATAAATAAGTGTCTGTTCAAGAGTATCTGACAATAATGGATATTGAGTCTTATCAAGAATATCCAAAGCACTATAATCAACTTCAAGAATATCAGAAACACTAATTATTTCTTCACCATCAAATATATTTCCAAAAAGCGAATTGTAAACGGAAAGAACATCCAAGCTATTATTAGTTCCATACCCATGCATGATTCCCGAAAGTTGGCCATAACGATCATCTGAATCCAAACTAATATGAGCATACCCACGCATAAATGGAACCATCGCCATCAAAAAATGTCTTCTATTATGTATATTATCTACCAGTTCATTGTTTTTGTTTTGAAAAAAGGATACTAAATCGTGAAGATTAATTAGTAACTTCTTTTCTTTCTCTGAAACTGAAATAAATCCATTTGTCCCATCCAAAATGTTATTCATTATATACAAATTGAAACAATTGTTAAGTTGAACATCTAACAAACGAATCAAATCCGTATTATGAGTAAGAACCAGTTGTTTCTTATTTTCCAAAAATTTGATAATGCAAAATGCAATCTTATTTTTATAAACAGAATCCAAACTTGATATGGGATCGTCCAAAATGACATATTCTTTATCCGAGTGTCTTGCAAGTAAAAACTCAAAAGTCAAAGAGATAAAATTTTGTTCCCCCCTACTTAGTTCCATGTCCTTTGGATCCGTTCCGAGCAAAGCTTTATCCCCTATCATTAACTTATAGTTCCTATCATTTTCTTCGTCTCGAATAATAGTAATATCTTTTCCTATGTTCTCACTTATAATATTCTCAATAAACATGAGTTCCTCGGAATCAAGTTCAGGTTGGCTCTCTGTCAATTGAGCATGTTCATCATAGTCACTAAAGAAATTTGTATCGTCAAAACAATGGCACAAAATGTTAATCATTTCGTCACCTATTGTAATAATATGCCGTTTTAGATTTTCTTGCAATTCAATTAGTTCAGTTGGTTCTCCATCTGCAATAAACGCACTAACAATTCTTTTAATTTCGAATGGGTCTTCGTTATTTAAAGAACTATCGCAGACAACTTTATCCAAAATTTCTTTTGTTTTTGAGTCAAGATTATTGTATATGTTATTTCTATTTTCTTTCTTGCTTTCAAGAAGTTCACTCCCGTCGGATATGTGACTGTCACAAACCACACATGAATCGAGTTGATGATATTTCTTCAATATACCAATTGCATCATCATGCCGCTCAATTAAGATCGTATTTTCATCTGGCAAAATTTCATATGGATGAATTGAAATAATTTTCTCTATTACTTTCGGCTTGGCAAGATCATTAATTACAAAACCTCTTTTATCAGCATCCAGTTCTACAAGATTAGGAATATTGGCTTCATCTCGAATAAATTCAACAAACTTATCTTTATCAATGTCTTTTCCTCTTTGCCGAGAATTTACAATACTACGGATAAACGGATAAGCTGTTTGGTGTACCGTATCTTGCAAAGACTGCATGTGTACGAGTATACAATCTCCTACTTTCGACACCTTGTAATCTGTTTTATATTTAGAACTGAGTTGACTAAATGCATTTTGATATGCCACACTAAGCCTATCTCTTAATTCATATTCTCTACGAATTTGTGCACCTATCAAATAGTCCGTAGTTTTTCCACGAATTACGTTTCTATTTAATTGATCGTGTATAACATGAAAAGTTCCCGTCTCAGGTTTAATTTCATTTCCATACTCATCCGCAGCAACAAATTTCCTACTCTCATCTGTTACTTCTGTATCAAGCAAACTAGCCAAACTTGATTTTCCTGTTCCATTAGGTGCATATACAACAGCAATTCCGCCTGCTGTTTGCATATGTTTAAACTCAATTGTTCCATTTAAATCAGTAAGGCAAAGGAAATCATCACAAAATATTTCGCCACTTTTAATGGTTGAAAAAGTTATTTTCATCGAACCCCTCCTTATATCGGTATTATGTTATGTTTTTCTCACATATGTTTTTCTTCTATAGTAACATATCCTTTTCAGCACATACTAAAAAGGATATGTCCTGATTTGCTGCTTCTGCGTCTCCACTCTGTTCAACTGCTCCTCAAACCATATTGAAGCTTCTTGAATAATTACAATCACCTCATCTCTAATTCTCTTTGCCTCACCATAACTTAAGTCTTTAGATGTAATTTTTTTCTTTAATTTGATAAGTTCTTTTTTCTTTTCGTCGAAGTCAAAATCAATCTTCTTTAAAAATTTCCTTAAAATAAAGTAATCAAGTTTTTTTATTTCCTCAACATATTCAATACCGGCATTGATTGTCACATGTGCACAATTTGAATAATTACAAGGCTCTTCATTGATTACGTTAAGGGATCTGTCTGGAAATGAATCATATACTTTTTTCAAAATATTGTATAAGTTCGATAACTTCTTAACTTTTATTGCAATATTCTCCTTTGCTTGACTTCGAACATTTCCTAACACAAATACTATCATGCCTGTAAGAACTCCTGCACCACATGATTGTAATAATGACGCCCACCATTCAAGGCGAAGGAATTTGAACAGAAAATAAGATATCCCGAAACATCCTATTGCACAAAGAAGCAATGAAATGTACCACTTAATAATGGGTAATTCCATATAGCTTTTTTTTCGCTCTTTTCTATAATACTTTAATATAGAGTTTCGCATTGAATTTTTCTTTATAATTTTTTTAATCATACTGAGTACCTCTTCTCCTGCATTTCCTATTCATATATCTGCTTATATTTCATAAATCCCACTTTATTTTTTGAGGGTCAACATGAAACCAAGACATTAAATATGTCTCCAACTCTTGTATATACAATCTCAGTTCATCAAAAAAACAACTAGAAGATTTCCCATCAAAGCAGCTTTCAACTAATCCGAAAAATTTCAATTTCTCATTATAATACTCTTTCGAAATAGCTGGCACACCATCATAGCACAAATCATAATGCATCATACAATTCCGAAAATTTGACGGAAACAGTTTCTTTCCATTTTCCAACAAGATAGATACATCATCCGAAAACAAGTTTGAATTGCTACTATCGAAATGTTGTTTGATTTTTCTAAGCCCTTGCCATGCGTAATGAGCAACAATATATTCTATACGCATAAACCATTGGTCGTCACAAGACACTCCCTTTGAGAATAAATGTTCAACGCAATTAATCGTAGATAAAATATGGAGAATCAACAGATTTACTTCCTTTTTATTCGTCTTTGCAAAAAAAGAATTTCGTCTGTTTGTATTTATGTCTTGATATCCCAAACGGACTGAAACATTACCTTTCTTTTCCCAAAGCTGAATTATATCCATATTGGAAACGGCTGTCAATGTATTGGCTAAATTTTCCGCCAACATTTCTCCCATTTCAAAAGCAATTTCTTGTTGAATTGTTAAATTCACAGTTGGAACATTCAAAAAATAATTCAGCTGTTGTGAATTACCAATAATGCAATTTCTCTCATCAAAAAATACCCCTAAATTATAATGAATGTTCCAGTTTTTCATAAACGAAAATCTTAATCGGTTCCTAAAAATCTCATCTTGATGTTTATCGGACCGCAATACTTCTCGTACTCCTTTGCTATACCTGCCCGAATAAAGTTTCAACCCATTTCTTATATCTGATATTTTTTCGTCTACTTCATCGTTCATTATTTTTTCACCTAAAAAATCCTGTGCAGAACGACAATATAATGCTATATACGGAATTATTGATAATGAAACAATGGAATTATTACAATATACTCCTAAAAGCTGAGTTATTGATTTACCATCTAACTCCACTAATTGTAAAGCCTTTTCATTTAATAACTCAGACAACGAATCTCCTATGCTCATATCTTTCCTCCAAAATATGCATATTATCACTTCTTACAGTTAGGCTCATTCCATTCCTATAAATTCCAACTTTTTCAATGATATCGTCAATATCTCTTTTCTATTATACACCCATCCACCCCCAAAAAAAAGAACTTTATCTCTTCCTTTGCTGTAAATGCTCCTCCTTTTTTTCTTGGATTTCTCTCCTGGCTTTGATAACTACCGGGGCAACATCCTGATTTCCATATTCTTCCTGATAACAGATATGTTCTGCCAGTTCCCTGCTGCGATTCATGTCACGAAACTGGAGGGCATATTCTTCAATTAACACCCTCTCATCCTCTGAAAAAATCTCTTTTTCCGGGTCTAGTTCATATAGCATCATCTGCAGAGAAAGTTCATACGGGATTTCCCCAATCACGCTAATGTCCGGCAAATGACTTGCCAGCGCCGCAATCATCACTAACGCCCGCTTATCATTTCGTATCGCGGGATAATAACAAAGCATGTCAAGGTCAAGAACCTTTCTTGTCACCAAATCAACCTGCTCATCTTCCAAAGAGTTTTCTCCCGGCTTGTGTGCCAAGATTCCAATGGAAGCCACACCGTTTAGGGGACTATCCTTTAACTGCTCCCATTTTTCGATTGCCTCCTCTACTGTAGTGATGTCATCATAATATTCTCCCAACTGATGGAATTCTCCACATTCTGCTACAGTAAAGGTAAGCAGTGGCTCTACCTTGCTTTTTCGTTCCAGTTCATCCAGAAATTCCTCGCAGTTCAGAGGATTCAGTTTGGATTCTGCCGTGATTGCTCCCTTTGTTCCATTGGTATCCGGTTTCTGTTTCAAATCCTCTACGATATCATTTACGGCTTCATAAATGGAAATGTCCGGATTGTCGTAAACACCGCCATCCAATTCCTTCCCATCCACATCATAAATGGTATAATCATACCCCTCATCCACAGACTGAATCGTAATAAATCTATCCTCAATACGAAAAGCCAACTCCTGCTCCATGTATTCCTCTGCTCTTATCAACCGTTCGGATAAGTCGCCGGATTGTTCTTCTGTAACCGGATTGATATCGACCTTTACCTCTCCAATGCAAAAATCATCTTCATGCAGAAGATTGAAAATATCATCCTCCCGCCTTGCTCCGGCATATTCAAATAAAATATCCAAATCCGAGTCTGCATTTTCTGTTCCCCGGTTTCGGCTTCCATATACCATCACTTCCCGAATCTGAATCGGCAAGTGATATTCCCTGATTTTCATTTGGATATATCCCCGAACCTCTTCTTCTATACGATCTGCGGTCATCCCCTCGAACGGTCGAAAATACTGCTTTGTCTTTTCCCGGAAGCGACTTACCGCCTGTTCTGTCTCTGCCGAGTGATATTTTTTCTCTTCCAAGAAATCTGCCACTTTCGTAAATCCAAAGGAATCCACATAGTAAGCCGTTTTTTCATGTTCTTTTTCAATCACAATCACATCACTGACCGACATGGAATGCCCGGTAAAATCATCCGGATGATAAAGGTTGAATTTTTCATACAGAGTATCCAGTGTTTCTCCTTCTTTCAATTCCCCACGATACACCGATTCATAATCGTTTTTGTCTACCACCAGCTTATTATTCTTCACAAAGTCCATTCCCATGAACTGATATGCTTGCCCGTTTCCTCCTTCCTTAATCTGGAACAATTCATAGGTAGCCAAACGTTCGGTATCATAAGAGTTTTCTCTTTCTTCCACACCATCCGCCACTCGGACAATCGCATTGGCATAAGTGCTCTTATCAAATATCTCTGGGTAAGTTTCTCTTATGCTCAGTGTGTCCCCGGTTCTTCCTGCTACAATGATGTGGTCTAAAATCTCGATATCTAAAAACAAACTGGCATACATCATCTTTTCTGTTACCATTCTGTCGGATTGACTCATCTGGAGTTCCGAAGAAGGGTGATTATGCAAAAGAATCATGGAGGCAGCGTTTGACAGGATAGCAGACTTAAAAAGTTCCCGGCCGGATACAAAGGAAGAATTGAGCGTTCCAATGCTTACCACATTGAAATTGATGGGATGTCCTTTACTGTCCAGATTGATGACACAGACCTCTTCTCTGTCTAGTCCCGCCATCACATCGGCCATTACGGAAATGGCTTCTTCTGGATTTGTAATGGGTTTATCACTGTATACACCATTCCCCTCCACCAATTTCAAACGCACATCCACCTGTTTTAATTCATCACTCATCATCCGGCACCTCCAAACTCACGCATATCATCGTGTCTTCTTTGGCAGCATTTACTATCTCCTGCAGTTCCGTCACAGAACGTGCTTCTAATTCTGTGACCGTTGTTTTTTGTACTTCCATATCTTCCCCCGCTTCCTAATGTCCCTTGTGCTTGATTGGTTCATGTGTATGGTTCGGAGTAGTCGAATCATATTCCTGTTTGTTCTCTGCCGTGGCAAATAGTTCCTTAACTTCCATATTATTTGTCATTCCTTGTGCCTGCTTGTAGGTAAGCTCCGGTTGCTTGTCGCACCGACTGAAGGTATGGCTTTTGGAATCGTATTGATAGACACCATCAGACAATACTTCTTCCTCTGAAACACACATTGCATTGACATCCTGTACCATAGTCTGCAATCTCTGAAAAGACATATTTTCGCTCTTAGGCAGAATCAATGTCTCGTGCACCGATGACGGAAGAATATAATAATCCCCACCGAGTTTTTCTGCCACCATCTGCTGAACATCCTCACGCATGATATAAACTGCTCCATTAACATTTACTTCATTCGTCAAACAATACAAATCCGGACCATCGTTCGGAATTGACGCTCGGATTAAATCTTTTGCTTCTTCTAACGGAATTCCTTCTTCCTGTGCAAAGTCAGATGCCATCATCTTTACCATTGTTTCCTGTATTGACTCAAACTTAAGTGGGGATATTTTATCCATGTTATTCATTGCCTGCTCATGGAGGGTATCCATGTCAATACCGTACATTTCCATTAAATCATTATTGATTGTAATCGAACCCATGGATTCCTCATTTCCATTCGCCCAGATATGATAGGTAATTGCCAAATCTTCTTTTTGCGTGTAGGGAATATTCGATAACCGATTTACATTACTTTGAAGATTGGATACTTTGGGATAAATGAAGTCTTTGACCACCTCATAATTTTTTACTTCCTGCAAATCAAAGTTGAATCGATACTCCTCCCTTGGTTCGATATGTTCAATATAGGAATCTGCGATTTTTCCAACAACCTCTTCGATATCCATGCCTTGCTGATATTCCTCATAAGCCGCATTCAGATATATGGTAGGTGACATATTCCCATTGGGATTAAAAATCGTTAATCCGTCCAGTACTACATCATTGTTCTTAACCGCTTGGCGAATATCCATATTGGCATTTTTATACTGTTCCGGCAAATAATCTAATACATGTTCTTTGACATAATCCTTAAATTCATTGTAATTCATCTTTTTTACCTCATTCTTTCCGGACTTATTGTCCTTTTTTAGTGTTTCTTTTCCTTTTTTGCTTCCTCACGAAAGGTTTCCGTATGGTACGTCATTTTTTCTTCCCCGACTGCCATAAGCCCTTGCAAAATCCCCACATGATTAAACGGCTTCATGGTCTGAAGAGAAGAATCATATTCATAAGCGGCATGTGTGGTAACTGCCTCAGATGTCAGTATGGAAGAACCCAAACGGCCAAGTACCGCCTGCAGATAAACAACGGTATCCTGTTCCGTCTTTGGTGCAATCAGATAATCACTTTCCGATATGGGAATGGCATAATAATCGCCATCCATATATTCCGCCATCTGCTTTAGCATTTCCTCATCATCCAGACTGGCACCATTTAACTCCGTGGAAAAACAGACAATTTCGTCCTCTTCTTCCGATACCATATCCGCAAGAAGTTCTCTTGCACGTTCTTCCGTGATTTCATTCTCTTCCATGAATTCCGGCATCAAATGCTCAACCATCCACTCTCCCAAAGGCATCACCTTTGGTTCTTCATCCAAAACAACATCCTCTCCTTTCTCATCCATATTTAACAAAGCATCCAAGGCTGCTAACCGCTCCATCTTTTCCTTTAATTCCTGCTCGGCAGGAAAAGGTTTTTGCACTTCTATCTTCGCTGTTTCCAACTGATGACTCACGTTCTCTAACTTTGTTCGTGCTTCCGCCAGTTCCTTATCCATGTTTTCAAGCACGTTGTTGATTCGGGTAATATTGCCGAGTGCGTCCGAACCGATTTCCAGATTGTGACTGATTTCTCCTTTGAGGCTCATAACAAATTTACGATTGAAGGAATCGAAGGTAACTTTCATCGCAAATCCGGCGTACTCTCCAACGGGTACTGTCTGCCCCATAGCGTTCATCTGTTTACACAGTGCAATAAGGGCTGTCCCAGCTTCCTTTTTGTCATAGTAAGTCCGGCTTCCCACCTTCATCACGAAACTTTCCTTATCCTCCGGCATATGTTTATGAGCCGTTTCGATATCTGCCTCAAATCCACGAATACGCTCCTTCAGCGTTTCGATCTGCTTTGGATAATGCTTCGCTATGTTATCCTCCAGCCGGTAAATCTGACTGGTATGGTTTGCCTTCATCAGTTTCAACTTGGAAACCTGGATATCTAAATCCATCTTTTCCTTGATATAAGGATTTCCGGTAGCCAACGCTTTCACTTCCGCATAAGTAAGTGCTGCTTCATCCACATCCTCACAGCTTCGCACCGGTGATTTGCTGGTCATGATCTGACTGATAAACTTCTGCTTATTCTCAATCACCTGCCACGAATAACTGTCAAAAGTTCCTTCTGTGACATAGCGGAAAATAGATACGGTATCATTCTGATTCCCCTGTCTGAGAATACGTCCCTCCTGCTGCTCAATATCAGTCGGTCATTTTTTGCGGACAGTTCAATACATGCCCTTCGGTTCCTCTCCCTACTCCTGCGTTTGCTCTCGTTTGATTTCTCCCTCTGTATCCTCTTAGCACAAGCGGGACAATACTTTGATATTCCAGAGCTGGGGACGTATTCAACACCGCACACCGTACAATTTTTAGGCTTTAACGCCGTCCACCGCTTTGTGGGTGTGATATGTAATTCACCGACAAAGCCGATGAATTTATAGTAAATCTTGATTTCCTGCTTTACTGTTCCGTCCGCTGACTTCTCACGCTCCGAAACAAGTATCTTGTCTATCAGTGCATTTACCACTGTTGCGTCCAGTTCTTTCAAGCCTTGATAGTTGCGGATAAGAGAGAGGAAGTCACGGATTCCCTGCGATTTCTCGTAGCTTTCGTTAATCGTTTCCGTTACTTCTTTCAGTCTTGCTTCGATTTCAAGCTGTTCTTTCTGGTATTTCCCCGACATCATTTCAAAATTCCGCTCGGTGATACGCTCCATGACCTTATCCTCATAGAGAGAGGAAAACAGCCTGTCAAGCTCCGCAAGGCGTTTGTTCAGTTTCTTTTGTTCTTTCTCCATTGCCTTTGCCCTGCTCTGGTCTGTTTCCGTGAGCCGCTTCTCAATCGCCCTCACCGCCCTCTCGTCATTCACCGCCATATCTGCAAAACGGTTAATATCGGCAAGGACGGCGTTGAATAAGTCCCTCGCTTCAATGGCGTGTGCGGTACACATGACGTTGCCATACCTACCATAATTATTACAGGTGTATTGTACGCAGTCGATAATGTCGGGGCGTTTCCTCCTGTTTGCGCTCATCGCCCGCAAAGCATAGCCGCAGTCCGCACACTTGATAACACCTGAAAAAATATTCTCAAAGTCACCCTTATTCTTTTCCCGTCTGCGGCTCGTCATAAGCTGTTGGACAGTATCAAATTCTTCTTGTGTGACTATGCCCTCATGGGTGTCGGGTATCACTTCCCATTCTTCTGGCAGCTTGGACGGTCTTTTCTTGCTTTTCATATTGGCGGCAATCCGCTTGTAGCCTGCAAGGTTTCCTGCATAGATAGGGCTTCTTAAAATATTCCTCAAGCTGTTCTCACTCCAGATATAACGGTTTTCTTCGTTGTCCTCAAAGTATCTCTCATAGCCTGTTGCTCCCTGCTCCGCCGCATAAGCGGCAGGGCGTAAAACGTGCTGGCTGTTGATGTGCTTGCGTATTTTTCCAAGTCCATTTCCCGCTAATGCAAGGTCAAATATCTCCCTTACAACGTGCGCCACCTTATCGTCAATCAGCAGATGGTTGTGGTCGGCAGGGTCTTTGATATATCCATAGGGCGCATACGTCCCCATGAATTTCCCCTGCTGAAACCTCGCACGATACGCCGATTTTATCTTGACCGACACATCGGCAGAATACATCTCGTTTAGGATGTTGCGGAACGGCGTGATGTCCATAGCCGATTTATTCAAGGTGTCCACGCCGTCATTGACCGCTATATACCTCACATTATGCTCTGGAAAAAAGACTTCCAGATATAATCCGCAGTCAAGGTAATTCCTCCCCAGACGGGATAAATCTTTTGTAATCACGCAGTTTATCAGCCCGTTTTCAATGTCCTTAATCATGTTCTGGAAGCTCGGTCTTTGAAAATTCGTACCAGAATAACCATCGTCCACATACGTTTTTGCCAAGTGCCAGCCCTGCTTTTTCACATAATCCGTGAGGATGGATTTCTGTGTGGCAATGCTCGCACTCTCGTTATCCGTGCCATCGTCCTTTGACAAACGGCAGTAAATGCCGACTAAATATATTTTCTTTTCTTCTTTGATTCCTGCCATGCTGTGAAACCTCCGTCTTTGCTCTACTTAATTTCATGTTCCATTGCGTACATTCTAAGCGGATATACCCTCATTGTCGAAGGTGTCATCTTTGGCAATCTGCCTCCGCATATCTTCAGAAATAATCGGGATAAACGCTTCCGCAACGGTCTGTGTGCCGACATATTCCCGACTGATAATTACCTGCACCTGTGCTTTTGGCATGATACGCTTTCTCTTTTTGTTCGCTGTCTTATCCTCGCCCATATTCAAATCTTCCTTTCCAGACAGGCAGGGGAGTATATAAAATCCCCCTGCTCTGCCAATCAGACACCATCAATCGCCGCTGTTTACTTCTTTCTGCAATGCTTTAAGGAGTGCCGCCGCTTCATCAACGGTCAACGTGATTCCTTTGCCACACTTCTCACGGTTCGGGGAAAAGCTGCGGATGTCATACTTCGGCTCGTTCCCGTTCCATGAGATTAAATTGATTTCCTTTGTATAGCCGCTGCCGCTTGCCGACAATACGGCGATTTCCTTTACAATCTCATACTGGATTTCTTTCATTTCTGCCTTGCCTTTCTGTTTTTTATCTGTTCAGAGTTCTGTATTTACCTCCCGAAAAGAGAAGATTAGCGGCTGTCCCTGTTCCGTTTCCTCTGCAATTCACGCTCTAAAAGTTTAATGATGGTGTCCTCCATCTGCTTCGGCGTTGTGCCTTTCGGGAAGTATTTCTTTAACCTCTCCATGCCGATTTTTACGGTTTCTTTCTGGTTTCCCTTTTCCTCTGTCATAATCGCAAAGATAGTATCCATGTCAAGCCGCCCGCTCTGGCTCAAGGTTTTCATCCGCTGTGCCTGTGAGAGCGAGGGCGTTGTTTCCTCACTCTCCATTGTGGCGAATAGATTTTCCTGCTCGTCTTTCTTCAAAAAGGACAGCTCCACCGCAGGCGTGAGGGCGATTTTCCCCTCGTCCACCATCTGTAAAATCGGCGGTATCAGCTCCGTCAATCGGATAAAACGCTGCACGGTCATCCTGCCAACACCGAAGCCTTGAGCCACTTTATCGTCTGTCCGCAACTTCGTCCCAACTTGTGACGAGGTTAAGTCTGTGCGGAAACCCTGCCGCTTCATGGCTTCAGATTTCATCTTGTAGGCAAACGCCCGCTCCGATGGCAGGATATTTTCACGCTGTAAGTTGCTGTCCACAAGGGTGATGATGGCTCGGTCACGGTCTAAGGGCAGGACAAAAGCGGGGATTGTATTTATCCCTGCAAGCTCCGAAGCACGGACACGCCTCTGTCCTGCAATGATTTCATAACCGTTCCCGTCCTCTTTCGGGCGTGTGATGATTGGCGTTACAATGCCAAATTCCTTAATGCTTTCCGCTAACTCTGACAGCATTTCATCCTCCACCACATGAAAAGGATTGTCGGGAAACGGATATAAATCTGTGGTCTTTAATACCTTAAAATCCTGTTTCTTCATTCACATTTCTACCTTTCTTTCGCTCTATTCCTGTTGCTTTTCTGCAATTCTTCCAATACCTCTGGCGGGATTTTGGAGAGCAGCCGCCCCATCTGCTCGTTGGTTCTCTGCAATTCAAATATCCTCTGGTTTGCTTTCTGCACCTTTAATTCCTGCTCGTACTTTTCATCACGCATACGCCCCGCATAATCCGATTCCTGCCCGATTCTCTCTTTCAAGCTGTCGATATACGCCTGCTGTTTGCCGATTTCCTTAGAGAATTTCTCCACGTTTGGGAGCCACGCCGCAATCAGTTCCAGAGCCTTGTCACGCTTTTTCCCTGCGTTAAAGGCGTTGATGTCGGAGAGGGCAGACACGATTTCCGCATACTGTTTATCAAGCCTGCCGCCCAGTTTATAGAGCCATGTGGGGATATGCTTCCGCTTGGTTTCCATTGAGGACTGACCTCTTTCAAGCTGATTCCAACGTGAAGACATCCGCTCATGGTAAGCGGTCTGCCACTCGGATAAGGATTTCTGGTTGCCTAAGATAGACTTCGCTGACAGCTTGTTGTCGGGCGTAATCGGTACAAAGCATAGGTGCATATGGGGTGTCCTCTCATCCATGTGGACGACTGCGGAGAGGATATTCTGATTTCCCACACGCTCCGATATGAAGTCAAGAGCCGTCTGGAAATACTCTTTTTGTTCTTCGGGCGGCAGGCTGTTCATAAATTCGGGCGAAGCAGTGATGAGCGTTTCCACCATCATCACGCTGTCTTTCCTTACCTTGCAGCCCGCTTCGGCTACCATTCGGTTTATCTCTTTCTTGTAGGTGTAACGGGGCGGATTCACAAGATGGTAGTTATCTTTGGAGCGTTCCATATCAATATCTGGGTTACTCTTATAGGCTTCTTTCTTCCGCTCGTTGTGGCGTTCACAAGCCGCAACGCCGCCTGCTTTGCGTTTCTGGAAACGCAGGATTGCATAGGGCATAGTTCATCTTCCTTTCTTTCGGCGGGTAACTGTCACTTCCTGTCTTTGGCGCGTGACGGTCATGACGGTTATGACGGTGTTTTTGGGATACCCCCTCATAAGAGCCGCAACCGTCACGCCGATATTCTTTTATCCGAAGCCGTAAGGCGCAGGATAAGCAGGGCGTAAGCCCTGCATTAAGGGAGTCCAGAGGGAACGTCTGGCACACGACTTTGCAGGGCAAAGTGTAGTGTGTTACACCCTGTAAACGCAGTCGGAAAAATCGGAGGATTTTTCTGACCGCAGGGGTGGCTTTATGAGCCGAAAAGGGCGAGTAATGCCCACGCCTGCATGTTGCGTTTACGGGGTGTTCTCCCGTAGGGATGACAGCGGCGGGGGTATCCCAAAAACACCGTCATCATCGTCATGACCGTCATCCTCCACATCTTCCTGCCTTGCAAGGGAAATCATCCGCCCGTTGCTCCTGCGGCTGAAATCATAGCGGATATGGTTCTCAAGCAGGAAATCAAGGCGGTATTCATTCATCCACTTCGTCAAGACATTCGCCGCTGTCCCTGTTTCCCCCAGAGCGTCCAGTAACTCGGTGGCTGTGCCAGTCCATCCCTCCCTGCCCTGCATGAAATCCACTAACCGAAAAAGAATATCTGGTATCGCTTCTTTTGCAAGCTGTTCCTGCTCCTTATGTTCTACCAGTTCCCAACTGCAATCACGGAAGCGGAGCTTAAACTCCTGATAGGGCGTGTCCCTGCCCGTCACATACAGCTTGGCGGCATTGGACGCACGGTTTTCCTGTTCCAGAACAAAGGTTGCGTCCGCACTTCCAGTCAATCCCGTCGTGCCAGACACTTTGTTGAACACGTCGCTGTCATTCTGCTTTCGGATGTGGTGTACGACAATGACCGCCAGAGAGTGCCTGTCGGCAAAGTCTTTGATAAGGGAAATATCCCCGTAATCACTGGCATAGGCGTTGTCTTTGGAAACGGTGCGGACTTTCTGCAAGGTGTCAATGACAATGAGCCTGCTGTCGGGGTATTCTTTCAAATAGTCCTCTAACTGCACGATAAGACCGTCTGAGAGCTTATCGCTTGCCACCGCAAAGTGGAGCCGCCCGCTTGCTTCGTCCGTCAAACGGAACAGCCTGTCTTGGATGCGGCAGAACGTGTCCTCAAGGCAGAGGTAAAGCACATCGCCCTCACGTGTCGGCATATCCCACAAGGGGATTCCCTGCGACACGCATAGGCAGAGCTTTAACATGAGCCAGCTCTTGCCGATTTTCTGTGAGCCGCAGAACAGGGTTAAGCCCGTGGGTATCAGACCGTCCACCACAAAGGACGGTTTTTCAAGCGGCTCATAAAGGAGCGTGTCGGCGTCCACTGTCTGAAGCTTTTGCATGGGATTCCTCCTTTCGGGCGGCGTCTTTGGTTTTGTTGCACATAGGCGTTGACCTCCTTAAAATAGATTTACTCCCACAAAAAGAAGTGAGAGTATGTAATGCCGCCAATCCCACGCAAAACGGATTTCTTTTTCGGACGGTGGCAGTCACGGTTGGAGATACTTCCTCATTTCTGCCTTGACTTTCTCCCTTGCAACTGAAACAGACTTCTGGACAGCGGAAGCGGTGCAATGTTCCATTTCGCCGATTTGATAAAAGTTGAAATCATACTCGTAGTAGAGCAGGAAACGCCGCCTTTGTATCTCTGGCAGTCGGGCAACCGCTTTGTAAAACAGTTCATTCCGTTCTTCCTCGATAATTCTTTCATCAAGGCTCTTAGGCACTCTTAACGCACGTCTGTAAAGGGTTTCATCCCACACCTCGTTAAACTCCCTGTGCCGCTGGTTCCATTGCTGAAGGTTTCTGTTCTTTCGTTCCATCTGCCGAAATTCAAGAAATAGCTGCTCGGACACTTCTAACTCGTGGTGTTCCCCCTGCCTGTCCTTAAAGCTGATAGAATACCTTGTGCCGCTTTCCGTGGATTTCTCCCGAAGCGTGTATGTTTTTGCTCCGTATGCCATTTGCTTTCCTCCTGCCAAAAAGTAGGAGAGAGTTTTCTCTCCCCACTCAATAGCCCGTTGGAAAGTACGGATTTCCCCTTTACTGCTTAAATGATTTCAATCTGCTCCGCAGCTTGTCCATCCGTCTGTAAACAGACTTTGTTGACAACTTTACGGCTGTGGCAATCTCCTTTGTGGAATATCCCTGCATTTTCAGCAGAACGATTTGTAACGTGCGCCTGTCCACTGTGATTAAAGCAAGGTACAGAGTTTCGTTCTCAATCTCGTCCAGTAAATCAGAAACAGACCTTACCTCCGTTTGATTCTCCCTGTCCGCCATGCCCTCAAGGTATTCCCCGAAGTCACTTGCCCATCGGTAAAACCGTCTGTTGGAATTAAAATCTGCCCTGTCGTCTGTACGAATTTTCTCAATGGTTGCTTCATCAACGCCACACTCACGCAAAATCTTTTCTTCGGCTTCTTTCCAGATACGCCATTTCCTGTCCTCCCGTCCGTGGTTGTATGCCATCCTTATTTCCTCCAATCCGAATTGATTGAGAGGGCAGGAAAAGCCCCCTCATTTTCCCAAAGGAAAAAACAAGGGGGCTGAACGCCTTAAATTTTGTTTTCCATTATCTTTCTCAGCTTCGCAAGGATTTTGGCTTTGCGCTTGTTGACAACGCTCTGTGTCACGCCTAACCGCAACCCGACTTCCCGCTCGGAAAGTTCCTCAAAGAAAAGGGCTTTTATCAACGCCTGCTCACTGCCCGACAATAAAGGCAAGGCGGCTTTCAGCCTGTCCACCATTACCGCATGGACAACAGTTTCCGCAATGTCCACCGTTTCATCAATAACGAAGTCAATCACATTTCCCTCACTGTCTGTAAATCCCTCTAGTGAAAACAGCTTGTGATTCGTGTCCAGTTTTTTCAGATAACGCCACCGTTCTTTATCCCGATAGAAATCCGTGTACTGTTCCCGCACGACTTCAAGCAGGCAGCCCTGCACGGGGATAAACAGCTTGTCCATGTAACTCTGGTCGGCTTGCCTGCGGCGGCAGAAATCCCGATAGGACAGCTCCACATAATCGCCATCCTTTTTGATATATACCTTTCTTGGTGCATACTTCACCGTATCTTCCTCCAATCTGAATTTTTGAAAATGTAAAAATCCAGATGGAGAAGGCGGCGAACGGCAACCAACAGTAGAAACAGCCCTGCGGCACATTCCGATAAAAAACGACAAAAGAAAAACCGCAAAGGCTCTGTGACCTCTGCGGTTGTAGGAGATACATATTCTGTTAAGTGGAGATTCTACTTCTGGTTTCATGGTGAGAAGTAGCGTTGCATGGGCAGGGTTTTTTTTAACTGGCTTCCTGCCATTCCCCGATATGCTATGTATAGATTAACTCTGCGTTGCATGAGCAGATGGATAACTGCCCGAAAAAAGGACATAAAAAAATCCCTCCAAACTTTAAAAACAGGTCTGGAGAGTGTCTGTTAAGTCTTTTCGGGCATAGCAATACCGCCCACCACACGCCGTTTTTTTATATGGTGGGCGTTCGCCTTAAAAACTTATAGACAGAAACAGAGCCGATAAACTGTGATTGCTCACTTGTTCATCGGCTCTGCGTCTTATGCGTCTGGCTCTGTGATGACTGTTATCTGCAAATTCTTTACTTCAATCAATGTTTCCTGCTTGCATTTTGGACAGTAGAGAGGATAATTTTTTAAAACCGTATCCTCTCTAATTCTGTCACGGGTTTTGTTACCACAAACAGGACAGTGTATCCACTTTTCTTTCATATGCACTCCTATAATTGCTATTTATAATCCTTTAAATTACGGCAAACCTCTACTTTCCCGCCATTGTTAGTACATGGCAGATATTCTTTTAGCCTTTTCCTTTAGAATATTTCTTGCTTCAATAGGTTCAATAATTTCAACATATTCCCCAAAAGAAAGCAGATATAGGAAAGTCCAATCACTAAACTGGTATCTAAAAGTCACTTCCAATGTTCCATCGTCTAATTTTTTAATATATTTCTCTTGAAATTCATCATAAACTTTATACGCTATCTTTTCCGAAAAATGTAATACGAATACGGGTGTATTGTATTCTTCCTTGTAGGCAGGGGTAATAGAAAAATCCTCTGGTAATTCACGGTCAAATAATTGGTCTGTTATTTGAAGCTCCCTTATGCGGGACATCTTAAAAGTGCGAATATCATTTTTGTGCTTTGAATAGGCAACAAGATACCATGCGTGAGATTTAAAAACTAATTTCAACGGCTCGACAATCTGATTGGTGATTGTCAATTCTGCATTAAAATAAGTGAACGTAATCACATACTTATTGATTATCGCACGTTCTAAAACCGTAATATTGTTCCGTTCCTTTTCTGGACTGCCCCAATAGGAAAAATCAATCTCCAACCATTCGGACTGTAAATTATGGCTAAACAATCCAGCAATCTTGTTTAATGATTTATCAGCATTAGGATAATTTGACGACTTTAGAATCTGCAACGCCTGTATAATATTCTTTTGTTCTTCCTGCGTAAAATAAGATTTATCCAGCGAAAAGCCTTGTAATAACGACAATCCTCCGCCATATCCCTTTTGTGATGTAATCGGTATGCCCGCAATCGAAAGTATATTGATGTCCCTATATATCGTGCGGGTGGAAACACAAAGTTCCTTTGCCAGTTGCTTCGCAGTTATATTCTCATGCCTTAACAAAAGAAACACAATTTGAATAAGTCTGTCTATCTGCATATTATCACTCTGCCTTTTTGTGTTTAATGGCAAGCTGTTTTAAATGATTCAAATTTTCTGAATTATCACCTAAATTTTCTTTCAGTATAGAACATGGAAATTTGTCACACTCGGCACAACTTCCATAAGGTTTCTTAACGCCGCATAGCCTTATATCACAATCACCGCACATCTTTTGTGACACCGTATCAGAATGGCATCCCAAACAATACATATCTTCTTTTGAGAATTTTACAGTATCGGTTGAATATTCATTTGCCAATTTGATTTGTTCATCTGTATTTTTGCTGATAGTAGCCAAATAAACAGGACATTCATTACAATTTAATCCACAATATGCGAAATCCATTAAAACACTCCCTCTCCTAAATATTTGTCGTGCGGAACTACTAAACATTTTTCAATAGACTTCCAATAGCTGTCATAAAGATTTTTTTGTGCTGCTCCATAGCTTTCTTTCGTATCAAATTCCCAGTAAAGCATATACTTAACACTTTTTACAATACGGTTGATTTTAAGAGGTGGAAGTCCCTCCTTAATTTGCTCCATGTCTATGCGATACCCTCTTTTGGCAAACCGAAGCAAAAGCAATCCCTCCTGTTTTTCCAAAAGGCTTTTGGCTTCATGCATTAGAGCTTCAAATTCCTCTACCTTTTGCGGTTTGACTTGATAAATACATATTTCAGTAAATGGCATATTTCTTTCCTCCTTCATTTTAGTTATAACATTAGGAATGTGACAACAAGCATGTCGCATTCCTCTATTTATTTTCATGTGAACTATAATGATATAGCTATTCACATTTTATCATGTCAAAACTCCTTCTGGCAAATACGAACTTTAATCGAAACTTCCCGAAAAGAAAAGCGACAGAGTTTTTACACTCTGCCACCTTACCTGCCCTATGCAAAGATAATTTCCTCGTTCACAATTTCTCTCGCACACGCCCTTATGTTATTGAGCCGCCCTGTCCATTCTAAGGCGTTTTCTTCCTTTAGGCGTTCCGTTATGCCCTGTGCCTGTTTCATGCCCTCTATGAGCCTTTCAAAGCGTTCCTGCGCCTGCCTGTCAATGTCGGCAAGGTAGGCGTTGAGCCTGCCGCTTGTGAGAAGATTGGTGTATGTAACCTTTCGGTACTGCTTCAGATAATCCAAATGCCGCTGTCCCCATATGCCTATGGGTTGTTCTTCTTCGGCGGGTACGGTTAAGCACGGTATTAAGTAATCGCCTTGCCGCTCGTATCTGCCGCCCAGTTCCTCAAATAATGATTTTGTCATCGTTTGTTTCCTCCACATTCTTTTTTATTTTGAATGTCCGCAAAATCCGTCCTACATCGGAGGGTCGCCAAGGGCAATCGAGATTATGGATTGCTATGAGCCTGTCCTGCACATTTGTACCTGCCCCCATCTTTGGCGTAGAGCCTAAGAGAACACGCACCTCGCCGCTTCGCACTTTCGCAAACAGCTCCTTTTTCTGTGCATCGGTAGTCGCTTCGTGGATAAATCGCACCTGCTCGGCAGGGACGCCACGGGCGATTAGCTTTTCTCGGATGTCATCGTACACATTGAAAGTGCCGTCATTCTTCGGTGTGCTGAGGTCGCAGAACAGGAGCTGCGTTGCCTTGGTGTCGGCGTGTTCCTCCCAGATACGGTACACATTATCAATACAGGCATTGACCTTACTGGTGGGGTCGTCTGGCAGCATGGGGTCAATCAGCCTCTGGTCGAGTGCCAGTTTCCGCCCGTCATTGGTGATTTTGAGCATATTGTCGATGTTCGGCTCGACAAGCCTTGCCCTTACTTTCTCTGCTCGCTTGGCAAGCCCCGCCACCATATCGGTCTGGATTTCGCTCGGTTTAGTCTTGATATTGTGGTAGTTGACCTTGGGGACAGGGAGCTTTAACATATCGGCGGTCTGAATATCCGCCACCTCCCGAAACATCTGCATCAGCTCTGGCAGGTTGTGGAACTTGGCAAACCTTGTCTTTGCCCGATAGCTTGAGCCTTCGGGTGCAAGCTCCAGAGCCGTGACCGTTTCTCCAAAGGTGGAAGCCCATGCGTCAAAATGCTGCAAGCCGTTTTGTGCAAGGGTGTCATACTGCAAGTACCTCTGGACGGAGTACAGCTCTACCATTGAGTTGCTCACGGGCGTTCCCGTGGCGAAAACCGTGCCACGGTTGCCTGTGATTTCGTCCAGATAGCGGCACTTCATAAACAGGTCGGAGCTTTTCTGGGCTTCGGTCTGGGCGATGCCGCCCACATTCCGCATCTTGGTGT